>JABLTO010037826.1_pt1 | contig 34201 bp, 30 predicted proteins | sample 7160091 | NCBI WGS metagenome assembly JABLTO01 (sample SAMN14651225, study PRJNA627086) | human gut metagenome | isolation source: feces | host: Homo sapiens
CCGGATATAAAGATATAGATGAACTGTTCAGACTTACTGAGAAAAGTTTTCGCAACTTGATTCGTGAAGATGAACAGCAACAGATAGAATCAAGTATCTGGGACCAGATTGACAATGGCAATGAAAATGACTATATTCACTTTCATCTTCGAAAAGCTGACGGAACTTATCTTTCTGTTCTTGATCATGGAAGAATTGTAGAGAACCCGCAATACGGGAAAGTATTTTATGTATTGTTCATGGATTGGGAAGATATGCATATTCATTACAATGATAAATTTACAAGATAAAATATTGCCAAAAACAGAGCGTATTATCTATTTTCATATAATGTTTATATCGGCAAGCTCTCCACAAAAAAAGAAACCACCATGCTCCTCACACAGTGGTTTCTTTATTTTACACTTTTATTTTCTATTTACTTGTCCAGCCTTCTAATACTTCTATAAGTTCTTCCGGCTTTGCAATTATGCTCTTTGGCTTAAGGCTTTCCAGCAATTCTAAGTCTCTAAAACCCCACTGGCATAGTACACAGTCAAGCTGTGAGTTGTCTGCTGTGGCTTTGTCTACGTCGGAGTCTCCCACGTAGATTGACTCAGCCTTTGTGCTGTCAAGTTGTTCAAGTGCTAAGTTTACTTCATCAGGTGCCGGTTTCTTGCCAATGCCACCGGCTTCGTTTTCGCCAATTGCCACGTCGATATATTTCTTAAAATATATTTCATTTAACTCTGACACTGCACACTGAGCCTTGTTTGAAACAATTGCCATCTTGTAGCCCTTGTCCTTTAGGCTTTTTAACAAATCCAATATTCCGGGATATGCGTCAGTCTTTATCTGGCAATGTGCCTGATAGTATTCCATAAAAGTTTCATAGGCTTCCTCAAACTTAGGATTGTTCAAGCCATCAGGTACGGAACGCTCCACAAGCTTCTTAATTCCATTTCCAACATCCATTCTAACTCTGTCTATTGTATGTTCTTCCCAGCCAAACTTTCTAAGCACATAGTTAACTGCATCTGCCAAGTCTTCTAATGTGTTTAACAATGTTCCATCCAAATCAAAAACTACTGTACTGTACTTTTTCATTTCAATCATCTCCTTGCTAAACAATATTACTGTCTTACTTTAATGTGAACTTCTCTTAACTGCTGTTCGGTTACTTCTCCAGGTGCTCCACACATAAGATCCTGTGCATTACCATTCATTGGGAATGGAATAACTTCACGAATGTTTTCTTCATCACGAAGAAGCATAATCATACGGTCAACACCAGGTGCCATTCCTGCGTGTGGTGGTGCACCAAACTGGAATGCATTGTATAAAGCTCCGAATTTTTCCTTTAAGTCTTCTTCTGTATAGCCTGCAATTTCAAATGCCTTAACCATAATCTTCATATCATGGTTTCTAACAGCACCTGATGAAAGCTCTACACCGTTACATACAATATCGTACTGGTATGCAAGAATTTCTTCAGGATCCATTGTTTCAAGAGCTTCCAGTCCACCCTGTGGCATTGAGAATGGGTTATGAGTAAATTCCATCTTCTTTGTTTCCTTGTCATATTCATACATTGGGAAATCATTGATATAACAGAACTTAAATGAGTTCTTTTCAATAAGGTCCAGTCTTTCGCCTAATGCTGTACGAATCTGACCTGCATATAAAGCAGCATTCTTTTCATTGTCAGCAATAAAGAAGATTGTGTCTCCAACTTCAAGACCAGCTGTTTCTCTGATTTCTTCCTTCATGTCATCAGGAATAAACTTATCGATTGGTCCCTTGTATGATTTGTCTTCCATTACTTCTAAGTAACCAAGTCCACCCATACCAATGCTCTGTGCAAACTTAAGTAATTTCTCGTGGAATCCCTTAGACATATCTGCGTGAACCTTAATAGCTCTTACTGTCTTTCCGTGGAATGGCTTAAATGTACATCTCTGGAAAAAGTCTGTAAGGTCAATGATTCTTAATGGGTTTCTAAGGTCAGGCTTATCTGAACCAAATTCAAGCATAGCCTGTTTATAACTGATAATAGGGAATGGAGCCTGAGTAACTTCATATCCTTCAGGTGCAAACTTATTAAATGTGTCCGCTAAAACTTTTTCACCTACTCTAAAAACATCTTCCTGAGTTGCAAAACTCATTTCAAAATCTAACTGGTAGAATTCTCCAGGTGAACGGTCTGCTCTTGCATCTTCATCTCTAAAACATGGTGCAATCTGGAAATACTTATCAAAACCTGACACCATTAATAACTGCTTATACTGCTGTGGTGCCTGTGGTAATGCATAAAACTTTCCTTTAAACTTTCTTGAAGGAACGATATAATCTCTAGCTCCTTCAGGTGATGATGCACAAAGGATAGGTGTCTGGATTTCTAAGAATCCCATTTCTACCATTTTTTCTCTTAAATATGAAATAACCTTTGAACGAAAAATCATATTGTCTTTAACCTTTGCATTTCTAAGATCTAAATAACGATATTTAAGTCTTACATCTTCACGTGTTTCCTTTGAAGTCATAATTTCAAAAGGTAACTGTTTATATACTTTTCCTAAAATATCTACGCTTTTTGCTTCTAATTCAATTGTTCCTGTTGGAATCTTTGGATTGTATGTTTCTTCGTCTCTGTGTTCAATTGGTCCCTCTACTGAAATACAATCTTCCTTGTTTAATCCTTCAAGAAGAGAAGTGTCACGCATTACAACTTGCATAACTCCATACATATCTCTAAGGTCAATAAAAGAAACTCCACCGTGGTCTCTGATATTCTCAATCCAACCGGCAATTCTTACTGTTTCGCCAACATTCTTTTCTGAAATGTTGTCCATTGTTACGTCACGATAAATGTTATTTGTGTTCGTGTTCATTAGTTTTCTCCCTTCAAAAATACGAGTATCCGATTTCAATCAGGACTTAAACTCAAAAAGAGTTCATTTGCGAATTCTCTCGCTAAGACTTAAGCAACAAAAAAGGCCCGTCCCAAAACGAAATCGTTTCAGGACGAACCATAAATATCTTTAAGTCCGCGGTACCACCTGATTTACTGCTCTGCAGCCACTCATCGGTTTAAAAACCTGCTGTTTATCGTTCAGCTACGGCTCACCTACTAATCAAATATCAACTCTTCTAATATTACTACCTATCAAAAGTGCTATCTAAACAACTATCAAATTCAACTTTCGGATTGCAGCTCTAAAGTGTTATTCACATTAATTCATTCTACAGTACTTCCACCTACGCCTGCTCTCTGAAAGCGATAATTAATGCTACTTCTCTTCGTCGTCGCCATTAAAACTGATTATATTATAAGAAAAAATACTTGTCAAGCAAACTTAAACACCTGCAACTATAAGAATCAGATTAACCAGAAAAGCTATTATCCAAGCTATTCCACACTGTAATGCCACAACTCCAATAGCCCATTTTCCACCCAGTTCTCTTTTAACCGAAGTAATGGCTGCAACACATGGAGTATAAAGTAATGTAAAAACAAGAAATACTATTGCACTATGTGTATCAAACATTGTTGCCACAGGACTTCCTCCTAAAAGCACTGTCATAGTACTTACAACACTTTCCTTTGCTGTAAATCCTGTTATAAGGGCTGTTGATGCTCTCCAGTCTCCAAATCCCAGTGGTGCAAATATTGGTGCTATTACACCGCCTATTAATGCAAGAATACTATCTTTAGAATCAGACACTATATTAAATGTAATGCTAAATGTCTGAAGGAACCATATAATAAGAGAAGCAATAAATATTACCGTAAATGCTCTGGTAATAAAGTCTTTTGCTTTATCCCATATAAGTCTTAACACACTTTTAGCTCCCGGCATTCTGTAGTTTGGAAGTTCCATAACAAAAGGAACCGGTTCACCTTTAAACTTAGTTTTGTCTAATACTAATGCGTACAATATTGCAACTATTATTCCCGTAAAATAAAGACCAATCATTACTATTGTCCCATTTTGTGGGAAGAATGCTGCAGTAAAAAACGCATAAATTGGAATCTTTGCCGAACAACTCATAAACGGTGTCAGCATAATAGTCATCTTTCTGTCTCGCTCTGAGGGTAAAGTTCTTGTTGCCATAATAGCAGGAACTGAACAACCAAAACCTATAATCATAGGTACAAAACTTCTTCCTGATAAACCTATTTTTCTTAAAAGCTTATCCATTACAAAGGCAATTCTTGCCATATATCCACTATCTTCCAACAATGATAGGAAGAAAAACAAAACAACTATGATAGGTAAAAAACTTAAAACACTACCTACGCCTACGAAAATTCCGTTAATAACTAGTGACTGCAAAACTTCATTAACATTGGCACTGACCATTGCGCTGCTGCATAAATCACTTAAATAACTTATTCCCATATCCATAAGTGCCTGAAGTCTGTTTCCTATAACACCAAATGTTAACCAGAAAATCAATGCCATTATTACTGCAAAAGCAGGAATTGCTGTATATTTTCCTGTAAGGATTTTGTCTATCTTTTGACTTCTTAAATGCTCTTTACTCTCCCTTGGTTTTACAACAGTTGACTTGCATACCTTGTCTATAAATGTAAAACGCATTTTTGCAAGGGCTGAAAGTCTATCCATTCCACTTTCATTTTCCATCTGAACAATAATATGTTCAATCATTTCTTTTTCATTTTGATCAAGCTTTAAACGATCAATTATATCTGTATCACCTTCTATTATTTTGCTTGCTGCAAATCTAATAGGCACCAAATTGCTATGTGCATGATCATCAATAAGATGCATAATGGAATGAATGCATCTATGAACTGCACCATGGTCTTCTCCATCAGCATCACAAAAATCCATTCGTCCCGGTCTTTCTCTATGAACTGCCACATGCATAGCATGTTCAATTAATTCATCTACACCTTCATTCTTTGCTGCAGAAATAGGTATAACCGGAATTCCAAGTGTTGCCTCTAGCTTATTAACATCAATTGTTCCACCATTAGCAGTTACTTCATCCATCATATTGAGAGCGAGAACCATTGGTATATCAAGCTCTATTAACTGCATTGTAAGATACATATTTCGTTCTATATTAGTTGCATCTACTATATTAATTATTCCCCTAGGTCTGTCATTTAGAAAATATTCTCTTGATACAATTTCTTCGCTTGTATAAGGTGACATGGAATAAATTCCCGGCAAATCCACAACCATTGTTTGTTCCTGGCCTCTTATCTGACCATCTTTTCTGTCTACCGTAACTCCCGGAAAATTCCCCACATGCTGATTAGAGCCTGTAAGCTGATTAAACAAAGTAGTCTTTCCACAATTCTGATTTCCTGCCAATCCGAAAGTTATTAACTGTCCTTTTTCTATTGTTTCCCCACGCTGTTTTACGTGGTAAATTCCTGATTCACCAATATGAGGATGGTTAGTAAAATTAGAAGATTTATGTTCTCCTGTTTCTTTTTTACCTTCTCTTTTTTCCACTAATTCTATTTCAATCTTGGCCCCATCATCTTTTCGAAGAGTTAATTCATATCCCCAAATTCTATATTCTATAGGGTCACCCATAGGTGCAGCCTTCATATATGTAATCTCAGTTCCCTGTATTAATCCCATATCAAGGAAATGTTGACGTAATTGACCGCCTCCACCTACCTGACGTATTATTCCCGTCTGTCCCTGTTTCAAATCTGAAAGTCTCATAATGTAATATGCCTCCTAGCCCTGTAACCTTAATGCGTTTCTATGGCTACTTGCTTTTTCCTACACTGGTGTAAATACACTCCAATTAGGATTATGCTGATTGTAACCTGATTTACACTCTCACAATCCCTCACGGATATTATTCATTATAGACCATATCGAGAATTTTTATCAATAAGTTTCTTGTTTATTCGACAATAATTTTCCCATCACTGTACTTTATTATTTCGCATTCATTCTTGAATTAAATGCCTCATCCCATTTATCTTTATCATCAATGTATTTCTGATTAAGCCAGTCAATACACTGGTCCACGCCTTCGTGAGTATAAGGGAACTCCACTTTCTCCTTATTTTCATCATTAGTATTTTCAAAATTATATGGCTCAGGATAAACGAATACACTAATATTTTCTTTGTCATAAGTTTTCATAAAAAATCTCATTCCCTTATAACTTCCTGAAAAACCTGCTCCTGCCAAGCCATTAAAAGGTACACCCATCTTTGTAATCATTACTGTCCATCCTTTCTATAATCTGCCACATCCTGCTTAAACTTCTTCCACGCATCCTCATGAGTAACAAAATACCTTGGGCACTCTTTTCCTGTAATGTCATAATGCCTTATAACGTCCCCATCTTCCAGTCCACACTGATCCTCTAACCAAGCCACAAGCTTAACCAATGACTTGTATGTTTTCTTATTAAATTTTCCCGTATCATCAGGATGACAAACCTCTATTGAAATAGTGTCATTGTTTCGCCAATTACTTGCTGCAGACATTTCAGACAAAGGAATACATTGAATAATCTCTCCCTTTAAACCCACAACAAAATGGGAACTGACATTAGACTGGTCCCCTGCATAAAAATTTCTATTTTGTTCTGCCGTACTTCCCGGATTGCCAACATAATGAACCACAATATCCTTTACGGAGCTTAGCTTTTCACCGCTTCTTGAAGTGCCGTCCACCTCAATAATTTCCGACTTAATCCAGTCCGGCATTTCAATCTCATCCAGTTTTACAACTTTCTGTCTGTTAATAAAGTACCTTGCCCCTATAAGTGCCACTGCGGCAACTGCCACAATTAAAAGAAAAATAAATATTCTCTTTAATAAGCTTTTCTTCTTTTTTCTTCTTCTGTTTTTCATTTTAATCTCCGTTGTTATTTACACAACATAAGAATTGTTAAGTACTAACATTGTCCTAAAACTTTTATTGCCCCATGATGTAGAAACCCAACCATCATATTTTTCTGCAACTTTTTCAACGCTTTCAATTCCTACGCCGTGAATATTTCCGTCTTTCTTTGTTGTAAGCAACCTGTCACCTTGCCTTACTATCTCCCCACTAAATGAATTTTCTATCTTTATTATAATAAAACTTCCGTCATTTTGCATATACATTTGAACTTTTATTTTCTTCTCGTCACTTTTCAGTGCTGCTTCATATGCATTTGAAATCAAATTACTAACCATTGCTACAAGATCCATGGACTCAACACACTCAATATTAAATCCCGGTTCAACGAAAATGTTAAATTCTATATGATTGGTTTTAGACTTATCATAATATTCGCTTAAAATAGTATTAAGTATAGAATTCGTACTATATTCAATAAGCTCACCCTCTTCATATTCGGTCAAAACAGAATCCATAATGTTTATTGCTTCATCTTTATTATCCTGTTCTAACAATCCATACACAGTCCTCATATAATGATTTGAATTATGTAATAATTCCATATACTTATCATTTGCCTGATTAATCTTCTTATAATTTTCAAGCTCCATTTCCTGCATAAGAACTGTACGCTTATTAATTTCTCTTTCCATACAAAGTTTTGCATATCTGTTATAGGCATAAAATGCTGTTCCATTTCCTGCCATAAGCAGAATACAAAATATTGCAAGACAGTATTTTGCTAAAGTTACATTTCCAAAATCAATATTGCAAAAAGCTATGGAAAACATAATTCCAATACTCGACAACGGCAAAACCATATAGAGCATAAATGTTGCCCCATCCATATTTGTTCCTTCTTTTGTCACAAACTGTTTAATAACGGCAAACACCATAAGAGTAATTATTTTTACAATTACAGTTAACATTATGGCTGAAGGTTCATACATCATACTGCTTTCAATTAACTGCCGGGATGTTACACTTAACGCTCCCACAACAATTAATTCTGTTCCCATAAGAACTACCGTGCCTATAAAAGTTCCAAATATTTTTTTGTATATGTTTCCACTAAAACCTACTACAGCTAACAAAAAATACATAAACGGTATAACTGACAGATTTAATACTGTATTATTAAAGCTATTAATTGCAAAAATAATTAATGCAAAACATAATACTATAAATATATTTCTCTTTTTTCCTTTATTTTTATAGCCTAAAAAGGCATCATAAAAATCAGATAGCATCCATATTTCAAATATACACACCAATAAATGGAAAATCAAAATCAACGTTTTCATTCTATTCTCCCCTACCTATATTTTCTCTCAAAATACTCTGTAACCTGTTTTCTTAGATTCTTAATCTTCGTTCTTGAAACTGATAAAACCTGACCATCAACTAATTTTAGTTCCTCAGAGCAAAGCTTTTTTACATATTTCAAATTAACAATATAACTGTTATGTGCATAAGCGAAATTACTTTCCTTAAACAATTCATACAAAAAATCTAAACTCTTTTTACAGGAATACACTTTTTCTACCATACCACCTTTGTTTAATGTATGTACTTTTGTTCCTCTCTTAGAAATTTCAATATACATAATTTCATTAGCATACACCTGGACCTGACTTCTTTCTCCCCGACATACAATCGAAGGCTCCTCTTTATTGTTCGTTAAATATTCAAAAATTTCTTTAAACTCACTTACCATTCTCTCTCTTGAATATTCCTTTAATAAAAATCTAAAAGGCGAAACTTTAATATTCTCCGGAGATGGTTTAAAATATCCTGAACAGAAAACTAAAGTTGTACTTTTATATCTTTTTCTAAGTTCAACAGAAACCTGATTTCCGTCTGTTTCACCCATTTGAATATCCAAAACAACTAAGTCCAAATCCCCACGTTCATCTATGTCAAAAAGAAATTCCTCACCTGACAGATATTCAAAAAACTTTACATCTTCCGCATATCCTAATTCCTTAATTATATCTTCAACGTACTGTATAAAATTTTTGTCATCATCACATATTGCAACATTAAACATTATCTTATTCCACTCTTTATCTATCTGCTTTTTATTTCGCTCATAGTCTGAGCTACTGCTGCGATTACTATAATAATATGAGTATACAACATTATAGTGGAAAATTGATAACTTTTGTAAACAAAAAATACAACTAACAAACAACATTGTACTAACCATATAATAAATGAAACTTTTTTATATTTTTTTAATTCATTTTGCGATAATTTTTTGTTAGGATTCTGTGTTGGTATTATAAAAATAAGTGCTAAAAGTGTTATTACTTCAAAAATTACATATACTATTTCTTTGGTTATACATAATTTTTCAATACAAATTAGCATTATGACTATCATTAAATTAGATAAAATCGCACATTGCCAAAACTCTTTTGCATGCCAGCCTCCTGCAAAACTTCTAAGCGGAATAACTGCAAGAAGAAAAAGTCCTACCGCAAGCCACTTACCTGTTATTAAACAAATTATTAAAGCTATGGCTATATTGATTAATTTCTCAAAAAATAGCGTGTATCCGTATCGATACACGCTACCTTCTTCCTCTTTGATTTTTCCGGAAGCGATTTGGCAATCCACAATATGATTGGTTAACTTTTCAATCATATTATTTTACCTTTTTAAACTTGCTTGCCTGTTCTGGAAATTCAGGCTGATGAACAATCCATGCGCAAGCTGTGTTAGCACTCTGAATAACTAACATTAAAGCCATACAGTTTGCTAAAACTCCTAATTTAGAAATTAATTTCTTCATAATCTTTGTTCCTCCTTCTTGTTTATTTACAACCCCTTATCTTTAAAAGAATTGGATGTATTGGCTTTTCTATATATTTAAGTTTTTCTGAAAAGTACTGTCAGATGTGTTCTTCTTTTGTAATCTGTATGCTTCCCCATATATACAGATGAGTCCGATTTCTCCATATACCTTTTAAGTGCGTCATAGTTTTGTATCTTATATTTTTGCCATTATATTTGAGTCATTTTTTTGCATTTCCTTATTCCTAATTATTTAAATTAATATCTTATAAATACCTTTACTACCTTAAACACTGATTTAGTACTTTCCGCTATTTCATTTTTACCCCTACTTCAGTTGCAGTGCCTTCCCGACGTTCTAATTTAATTTTCCGCTCCATTGAACGCCCAGTACTTTTTTAATGTATTTTCAAACATTTCCTGCACAGAACTGTTAGTCATTCTTATAGCACTAAGTTTCCTATTTGTACGCAAAGTGGCAAAAATTGTATGTTTTTTGGGCGATTTTTGCAGTTTCTAGGTACTTGATAAAGTTTTGGAAATGTGCTCAGGAGATTTTTGGGAAGGGATTGTCGGTTTGGTTTTAGGGAATTGGCAGCTAAAAATTATTGATATTTTTTAACATTTATTGATATAGCATATATGTATTCTATATTTTTATTCTGCCTAATGAAGCATAATAATGTATAACGAAAATGTCATTATAGTATGTCTGTCATAGAAATATTCTTATAATTAAATTTCATATTATTATTTTCTTTACATAAACTATAGTAATTATCTTAGAAAGTATGCTTATGTCATCTTCAGAAAGAATTCCACTTATGAAAAGAAGTATTTTCTGGCTTGTCATTCTTATTATGATAGCCGGTGCTACATATATTTACGAAAAAGATTTATTTAGCAACGGACTTGAAGCCATTACCGTTTCTACTAATGGCAAGAAGCTCCCCATTTATCGCGTTAGCACTGACAAACCTATGGTTGCGCTGTCTTTTGACGCTGCATGGGGAAATGAAGATACTCAGAAAATCCTTGATATTTTAAAGAAATATAAGATTAATGTAACTTTCTTTATGACCGGTGGCTGGGTTGAAAGCTACCCTGATGATGTAAAAGCCATAAAAGCAGCCGGACACGATTTGGGAAATCACAGCGAACACCACAAGCACATGCCACAGCTTAGCAACTCTTCCATCTGTGATGAATTAAACTCCGTAACCGAAAAAGTTGAAAAGCTTACTAACACTAAAATGTGCCTTTTCCGTCCACCTTACGGTGACTACAACAATGCCCTTATTGAACAGGCGAAAAATTGTGGCTACTACACAATCCAATGGGATGTTGACTCTCTTGACTGGAAAAATTATGGCGTTGAACCAATTGTAAACACAGTTTTAAACCACAAATCACTAAAAAACGGCTCCATCATCCTTATGCATAACGGTGCCAAATACACCGCCCAAGCTCTGCCTAAAGTAATAGAAGGACTGCAGGAAAAAGGCTTTCAGATTGTGCCGATTTCTAAATTAATCTATAAGGACAATTATCATATGGAACCTGACGGAAGCCAAGTAAAAGATTAAAAATAATTATAAAAAGATTTAAGGTGTTCCAAAGTATTAAACTTTTAGGGAACACCTTAAAAGAATTATATTTTTAAAATCTGTCATTGCATAGCTCTACGCGCCATACATCTAATTCCGGACTATCATCTTCTGTTAGTCCTATAAATTGTCCTATTATTAAGACATTGTCACCATTCAATATTTTGCTATATTTTCCTCTAAACATTACTTCTTCCCCTGTGTAATAATCTTCGCCATAATAAATCATATTATCATCACCCTGTTCTTTAGTAATGTTTTTCAAAATAATCGCATACAAATCCCCCTCCATATCATCTGACGGATTCGTTCTTTTTAACTGATCCATTGTAAACCCTTTCGGATTAACAAAATGAAAGTCATTTAAATCTCCTGTCCAAAGATGTCCTTTTCTCCAAAGATTTAACGGTGGCATTTTAGCTAAAGGTGCGCCATTTTCGTCATACCATGCTCCTGAAACTATCTCATCAAAATATGAACCGTCATCATCAAGGTAAGTAAAGCATAGCTCTCCATCATCATTTTCAAATTTTAAAACTTTATTATTTATTTTATCCTTATCTATTTTGATTCCATCGCTTTCCTGATATGTTTCTTTTTCCAATCTGTCAGATGAATTAAAATTTGTAAAATCAATTTTTGCCCCTTTTTCTTTCTTTACAAACTTGCCCCATGAACCTCCTGAGCCAGATGAAACTGCCAATGATCCATCCATATTTTTTGATACATATGACATTTCACCATCTATATAATTGTCTTTTATGTCCCTATCCTTTTCTTTAAAATCAGAATATTCCTCTCCATCTTTTGAATAAAGACAAAATGAAGCCTTTCCATCTTTAACTACTACTTTAAGAGTTTCACCTGATTCTTCATCGACGTATGTACCTGTTAAATCATTATCATCTTTAGCTTCACCTTCTCTAATATTCTCATTTTGAGTTGTTTCTTCAACTTTTGAATTTTCTTTCTGTTTGTCTGCGATAATATTTTGTTTCTTTGTGTCTTTCGCTTTTTGACTGCTTTCTTGACAACCACTTAATAAACTACACACCAATATTATCACAGCTACTGTAATAATTTTCGTATTCTTTTTCATATTTTTACTCCTTCTATTTTATTATTTATAAACATAAAGTTATATATTTTTTAATTAACATTATTATAACACTTCATTTTTTCTGATTTTTCACAAGCTGACCCTAATGTTATTGTTGCCTTCTTTTTATTAATATAATGCTGTTTTTTGCATATTCTTTATGATACAATAATTATACAAACTTAATTATTTTAGGAGGTCCTTATGAGATATTCAATTCAAGGCGATACTCTTCCGGTTGTTGTTTGTGAACTTGACGCCGGAGAAAAAATTATAACAGAAGGTGGCGGCATGGCATGGATGTCACCTAATATGAAAATGGAAACTACCGGTGGTGGTATTGGAAAAATGTTCGGAAGAGCCTTATCCGGTGATACTCTTTTTCAGAATATTTACACTGCAGAACGTACTAACGGAATGATTTCCATTGCTTCAAGCTTTCCAGGTTCTATTAAAGCTTTTGAAATCACTCCGGGGAATGAAATTATTCTTCAGAAATCAGCCTTTCTTGCTTCTGAAGCAGGTGTTGAATTATCAATGCATTTTAGAAAGAAATTAGGTTCAGGGCTTTTTGGTGGTGAAGGCTTTATTTTACAGAAACTTTCAGGTAACGGCATTGCTTTTGCTGAATTTGACGGTCACGTAATTGAGTACGAATTGCAACCCGGACAGCAGATTGTAATCGATACCGGTCATCTTGCTGCCATGACAGCTACATGCCAGATGGATATTCAGACCGTTCCCGGAATGAAGAACATATTCTTTGGTGGAGAAGGCTTGTTTAACACCATAGTTACGGGTCCCGGACGTGTATGGTTGCAGACAATGCCTATTTCTAATATGGCAGGCGCACTTCTACCATATCTGCCAACGTCAAATAAATAATTGAAGTATTAGTATTCTATTATTCAAGTATGTTTAATTAATAATAACTTGCGACTTTGATTACATTAATATGATAAAAAATCCCCCAGTATAATGATTTCAACCACTATGCTAGGGGATTTTCTTATTTTATTAGTATTTGTACCATATATGAATATTCTTCTCTATATGGTACAGATTTTAAGTCTGCTACAGCTCAATTTGCTTATATTTGTACCATATTTGCAATTTTTTCTCTGTATGGTAAAGATTTCAAGTTTCTTGCATTTCAACTTGCTTATATTTGTACCATATACACATTTTCTTCTCCGTATGGTACAGATTCCAAGTTTCTTGCTCTTCAACTTGCCTATATTTGTACCATATACACATTTTCTTCTCCGTATGGTACAGATTTCAAGTTTCTTGCTCATCAATTTGCTTATATCTGTACCATCTATACACTTTCTTGCCTATATGGTACAAATTCAAGGTTTTCACGATAATTATTCCGCATACACCACAACATTTTCAATTATTCGATAATTTTGTGGTATATTTTTAATTTATGTCAACCAGTTTCTTGTCTCTTTTTATATGAATCAACAATTTTATACCACAACAATTGCAATATTCATACTAATTTGTGGTGTAAATTGTTTTATGCAAACCATATAATCACATATTTTGTTTAAAATTTGCCTTTACACACCACAACAATATTGAATTATCTAATAAGTTGTGGTGTTTCTTGTTTTTCCAGTTTACATAACTTTTATTCTAATCGTTATCAACTTACATAACTTCCATTCTAATTATCATTGGTTTACATAACTTTGATTTCTATTATCCAAGTTTGTATAAATCTCAATTTTAACCGCTACTAGTTTACATAACTCCAAAGCTCAACTTTCCCAAATCTTAACAGCTCTCCAAGTCTCAATTTCAGATAAAATTGTCTTTCAATCATTTGCATAATTTCATCTCGCATCTACTCCGCAACTTCTTTTCCTGCCGTAAGCACTTTTATTCCCACAACTGTTCCTACCATAAGAACAATTCCAATTGGAAGTGCCAACCATCCAAGTCCTGCTGCCTTCTGCAACGCACCTGCGATAATGTATGTGATAAATGAAATAACTGCAACTGTTACAGCGTAAGGTATCTGTGTTGATACGTGGTTTGTATGTTCGCACTGCGCTCCCGCTGATGACATAATTGTTGTATCTGAAATTGGTGAGCAGTGGTCACCGCATACTGCACCTGCCATACATGCTGAAATAGCAATAATCATCATTGCAGGATCAGTTTTCTGGAACGCCTGAACAACAATAGGAATAAGGATACCAAATGTTCCCCATGAAGTACCTGTTGCAAAAGCAAGTCCACAACCTACAACAAATATAACTGCAGGAAGGAATATTGCAAAACCTGTTGCACTATGTTTCATAATTCCACCAACATATTCTGCTGCACCAAGGCTGCTTGTCATATTCTTCAATGTCCATGCAAAAGTAAGAATAAGAATTGCAGGTACCATAGCCTTAAATCCTTCAGGCAAACAATCCATACACTTCTTGAAGCTTAAAATTCTTCTTACAACATAGAATACAATAGTAATCATTAATGCAAAAATACTTCCGATAGCAAGTCCAACTGAAGCATCGCTTTCAGAAAATGCCTTAACAAAGCTTGTTCCTTTAAAGAATCCACCTGTATAAATCATACCAATAATACAACAAATAATAAGAGTAACTACAGGAACTACAAGGTCACAAACCTTGCCTCTCTTTTCTTCAGCCTGTTCTTCCTCTTTGTAAGTCTTCTGACCTGTTGTAAACAAGTCTCCTTTTGCTGCATTGGCTTCATGCTTAGCCATTGATCCAAAATCAACTTTTAACAATACTATTGAAATCATCATAACAATAGTAAGCAAAGCATAATAGTTGTATGGAATTGACTTAATAAATACTACAAATCCATCCTGTCCTTTTACAAAACCTGTTACCGCTGCAGCCCATGAAGAAATAGGTGCAATAATACAAACAGGTGCTGCTGTTGCATCAATCAGATATGCAAGTTTTGCTCTTGAAACATTATGCTTATCTGTTACAGGTCGCATGACACTACCAACTGTAAGGCAGTTAAAATAGTCATCTACGAAAATAAGACAACCAAGCGCAATAGTTGCAAGCTGAGCACCAACTCTTGTTTTGATATGTTTAGATGCCCAATCACCAAAAGCTGCTGAACCACCTGCTGTATTCATAAGTGCAACTATTGTTCCAAGAACAACAAGGAATACTAATATTCCCACATTATATGCGTCAGATAGTGAACCGATTATTCCGTCCTCTAATACATGTTCAATTGTTCCCTCAAATGAGCCTCCTGAATAAAAAATTCCACCAATTACAATTCCAATAAATAATGAACTGTAAACTTCCTTTGTAATAAGTGCTAATGCTATGGCTACCAGTGGTGGAACCAGTGCCCAAAATGTTCCAAACAACTGTGGAACATACTTAGTCTCTTCGTCGGCACCAAAAACTGTTGTTCCAATAAGAACAACAAACATTAAAGTAAGTACCGCGATAATTCTTTTGTTTCCTCGTTTCATTTTTTCTCCCTTTTCTTATATTTATTACAGTGTCTCAAAATCTCATCCCAACTGTGCTTTCACAATAGTCGGACTTTTTAACACTTTAATATTTTAATATTTTTGTTTTATTTTTCAAGAATAAACTTCTCGATAACGTGAGCTATTCCATCTTCATTATTAGATTTTGTAATGTAATCTGCGTTCTCCTTAACCACGTCTGTAGCATTTGCCATAGCAACACCAACGTGTGCGTACTTAATCATTGTAAGATCATTAAATCCGTCACCACAGGCAATGGTATTCTCTTTTGGAATTCCAAGATGATCAATAAGAACTTCTATTGAATGTGCTTTATCAATTCCCATTGGCAATGCTTCTATAAAGAATGGCTCTGAACGATATATGCTTATTCTTCCCTCAAACTTCTTTGAGAGAATCTTTTCATGTTCTGCTGCAATCTCGCCCGGTGCCGTTAACAGACATTTGTTAGGATTGTAATCAACATACTCAACAAGATTTTTCTCTTTAAGAGGCAACTTGTTAATAAATGATTCCAATTCAATATATTCATCTATTGGAGTTCCAACAACAATGCTATCGTCATCATAAGTAATAAGACCGATTTTGTTCTCTGTTGCATAATCAACTAATTCAGGAATATATTCTTTTGATAATGCGTTCTCATAAATAACTTCCTTTGTTTTCCAGTTGATTACTTTTCCTCCATTAAAAGAAAGAACATATCCACCGTACTTATCAAGCTCAAGTGTTTTTGCAACCTGTGCTACTCCCGGCGTTGGGCGTCCTGATGCAAGCGCCACAATATGTCCTTCTTCCATTATTTGCTTCAATGCCTTTAATGTTTTAGGTGTAACTTTTTTGTCATCATTTGTAAGAGTTCCATCTAAATCTAAAAATAATACTTTTCTATTCATGCTTTATCTCCTGTTTTGTAAAATTTATTAAAGGTTTGGCCACCAATAATTTTACCATAAAAGTTAAAACATACAAATAGTTTTATATAGTTAGTTTTTGGCATTAAAATATTTAATTTTTTTAGTTTATATTCCGTAATAATTATTTATATTAACAATAGTTAATTATCCCATATATTTATTTAATTTTTATTCACTGTATTCATTCAACATCCTTAGGTGTTGTATTTCTGTATATGTACATGACTGCTCCGAAATATCCCGGTATAACAGCTACGTAACCAATAATTACAGCCAATGTTATATAAGATATTTTACAAAAAATTTCCAATACAACACAAACTATTGTTGCCACAAGTATCCAAAACATAACACTTATAGCCATATATAAACTTTTTTTGTTTACCTTTGTTAAATGGTTTAGTTCTGAAGATATAAGCCACAATTTTTCATAAATTGTATGCATAAAATCAACCTTCTTTCTTTAATCTGCAATAAACCTAACTTAATTCTAGTCAATTGCATATTTATCTTTGTTCTGTGTATAAACCTGATAGAATTTACTTCCCGGATTTTTATCTATTTCACTGCTGTATGCATGAAGTCCAAGACTGTCATGGTCAATTTCCTCAACACATCCTGCAATGTTAGAACAATGGTCTGATATTCTTTCCAAAGAAGTAAGAATGTCTGTCATTATAAATCCCTGCTCAATTGTGCACTTACCATTTTTTAATCTGTCAATATGTCTCTTCTTCAACTGGTGCTTCAAATGGTCTATTACTTCTTCCAATGCCTCAACAGTTAATGAAGCATCCATATCATTATTTTCAAAAGCTGTCTGTGACTGATTCAAAATATCTTTTGCTGCATTAATTAAAACTTTTAATTCTTTTCTTGCATTTTCTGAGAAATGTAATTTTTTATCATGAATTTCTTCTGCTGACTTTGCTATTCCTACTGAGTGGTCTGAAATTCTTTCAATGTCTCCGATGATGTGTAATAACTCACTTACGCTCTTGCTGTCACTTTCACTTAAGTCTCTTGTACTGATTCTTACAAGATAGGTTCCTATCTTATCCTCGTACTTGTCCACTTCTTCTTCGTACTCTTTAACCTTGTCTATTACTTTTGAATCGTACTCACTTAAAATGTCACAGGCACAGCTTACTCCTTCGATTGTTTTTTCAAACATTTCCATTACAACTTTTTTACATCTGTCAATTGCAATTGCAGGTGTTGTCATAAGACGTTCATCAAGTAACTGTAATGATTCTTTTTTTTCTGCATCCTTTATAATGATACATGCAAGTTTTTCCAACTGGTTTGCAAATGGGAATAATAACAATGTACATAAAATATTAAATGTTGTATGAACAATTGCTATTCCAAGCTGATTGGCTGAATCACTTATAAATGGAAACTGTATAATTGAATTTAATAAGCAAAATACTGCAAGCCATACCGCTGTTCCGATTATGTTAAATGATAAATGAACAACTGCTGTTCTCTTTGCGTTTTTGTTTGCTCCAAATGATGAAATAATTGCTGTTACACAAGTACCAATGTTCTGTCCCATAATGATAGGAATTGCACTTCCGTATGTTACTGCTCCTGTTGAAGCCAATGCCTGAAGTATACCTACTGAAGCTGATGAACTCTGGATTACTGCTGTTAAGAATGCACCTGCCAATACACCTAATACCGGATTGCTGAACATTACTAATATGTTTCTAAATTCAGGAACATCTCTTAATCCGCTAACAGAACCTGACATCTGTTCCATTCCAAACATTAAAACTGCAAATCCTAAAAGAATCATTCCTGTATCTGCACGTTTTGAGTTTTTCTTTGACATAATCATTATTAAACCAATCATTGCAAGAATTGGCGTAAATGATGTTGGCTTTAAAAGACTAACCCAAATGTTTGAACTTTCAATCCCTGTTAAACTAAGAATCCAAGATGTAATGGTTGTTCCAACGTTTGCCCCCATAATAATTCCTATTGCCTGCTTAAGACTCATAATTCCTGAGTTAACAAAACCCACAACCATAACTGTTGTTGCTGAAGAACTCTGAATAATTGCTGTTACTCCTGCCCCAAGCAAAAATCCCTTAAATCTGTTAGATGTTAATTTTTCAAGAATGTTTTTCAATTGATTTCCAGCTCTTTTTTCAAGAGCATCACCCATAATATTCATTCCAAAAAGGAATAATGCTAAACCTCCAATAAGAGATAATACGTCAAAAATGTTCATTTTTTCCTCCTAAAACTTTTCTAGTAAAATATTGGGGTAAGATTGTGAGAGTGCGAAGCACGTAACAATCCGTGTAATTTCTTCCCTGTCTACATCTTCATAGTATAGTGGGAGTGTAAATTGTAACTATTCTCTTTGTTAAATCTAAGTAAAATTTATTAAATATATTAAGTTTCTTAAATTTAGATTTAATAATTACCACAAGTCACTTATTACTATTATCACAATTAAGCCGAGATTTTATAACCAACTCCACGGATGGTTTTTATAACATCTCCTGCCGTTCCAAGTTTCTGCCTAAGAGTTCTTACATGAACATCCACTGTTCTACTTTCTCCGTCAAAAGAGTATCCCCAAATCTTGTTAAGAAGCTGTTCTCTTGACAAAACAATACCTCTATTCTTTAAAAGAAGGCATAACATTTCATATTCTTTTAATGTTAAGACAACTTCCCTGTCGTCAACTTTTACAAGATGCTTTATTGGGCAAACATAAAGATTATTAATTGTATAATCCTTTTCTTCACGCTTGTACTCAGATCTTCTGATTAACGCTTTAACTCTTGCAACCATTTCCATCATACTAAATGGCTTTGAAATATAATCATCCGCACCACTTTCAAGTCCGTTTATTCTGTCATACTCACTTGTTTTTGCTGTTTCCATAATTACCGGAAGCTTCTCAATTGCAGGATTGCTTCTTATTTTCTTTAAAACATCAATTCCACTTTCCTCAGGAAGCATTACATCAAGTATTACAAGACTTGGCTCTTCTTCCTCAACTGCCTTCCAAAATTCTGAAGGTTTCTCAAAGCCTTTTGCCTCAAGACCTGTACTGTTTAATGCATATATTACTAATTCTCTAATACTGCTATCGTCTTCTACCAAATAAATCATATATACCTCCAAATAATTAAATTCTAACTAACATATTACTAACCTTACTTTCCAGGTTAAATTAACTTTAGCCCCTGAAAGTAAGATTTATGTTAAATGCAGGTAAAAATTTGGAGATATTTGAATTTTTTACAATATATTTTTGAAAAGTTTTAGGTTTTATTTTGATTTACTCTGCGTGATAGCCTAGAATTGAGTACTCAACCCATTCTGCAATATTAGTTGCATGGTCGCCTATTCTTTCAAGATATTTGGCAATCATAAGAATATCAATAAATTCTTCACCATCACTTTCTCCTGAAGAAATTATTCTTATTAACTCTTTCTTTATCTCTTCAAAATAGTTATCAACAACATCATCATAAACAATAACATTTCTTGCCATTTCAATATCTTTCTTTACAAAAGACTTAATGCTCTTTGTTACCATTTTAATAACTTCGTTTGCCATGTCACTTAAATGTGTTTTGTATTTTACGTCACTTTTTTTAATATACTGAGCCAATTCAACAATATCTGATGCCTGGTCGCCTATACGCTCCATATCTGATATCATCTTAAGTGCTGAGGAAATAACTCTTAAATCCCTTGCTACCGGCTGCTGTCTAAGCAAAAGTTTCATACAAATAGATTCAATATCTCTTTCTTTTTTGTCAATTTCGCTGTCTGTATCCAATACTTCTCTTTTTAATTCTTCATGGTCATCTTCCATTGTAATTTTGATGGCTCCTGAAATAGCCTGCTCACAAAGTTTACCCATTTTAATTAATTCATTATTTAGATTGTCAAGCTGTTCATCAAACTTATTTCTCATATTATCAACCAAACCTTCCTGTAATATAATCCTCAGTTCTCTTGTCTCTAGGCATTGAGAACATTTGCTCTGTGTCACTATATTCAACAACCTCTCCCAACAAGAAGAAAGCTGTATTGTCTGATATTCTGGCTGCCTGCTGCATGTTATGAGTTACCATAACAATTGTGTAATCCTTCTTTAATTCTGTTGCCAAATCTTCAATCTTTGATGTAGAAATAGGATCAAGTGCTGATGTTGGTTCATCCATTAATAACACTTCCGGTTCAACTGCCAAAGCTCTTGCAATACAAAGTCTCTGCTGCTGGCCACCTGACATTGCAAGGGCATTTTTCTTTAATGAATCTTTTACTTCATCCCAAATTGCTGCCTGTTTTAATGTTCGCTCAACAATTTCGTCAAGTTTTGCCTTTGAACGGATACCGTGAGTTCTTGGTCCATATGCAATGTTATCGTATATGCTCATTGGAAAAAGATTAGCTTTCTGGAATACCATTCCCACTCTTTTTCTTAAGTCATTTACGTCCATGTCTTTATATATATCAACACCATCAAGTGTTATTTTTCCCTGTATTTTACAATCCACTACAAGATCATTCATTCTGTTAAGTGATTTAAGTACTGTTGACTTACCACATCCTGAAGGTCCTATAAATGCTGTAATCTGGTTCTTTGGAATTGATAAATTTACATCCTTTATGGCATGAAAATCTCCGTAAAAAAGGTCCATGTCCTTTATATCTATTTTTCCCATTTATTTATTTTCCTTTCCAATCTTGTTTGCAAGTATGCCCGATAAGCCATTAATAATTAAAATAATTATCAAAAGTATTACCGCTGTTGCATAAGCCTGATTTGTGTAAAGTCCTTCTGACAATAAGCAGTACATATGAACTGCCAAAGTTCTTGTTGAAGATAAGAAAAACTTGCCCGAGCCCCAAGGCACTGCCGCCACTGAACCTGCTGTAAAAATAAGTGCTGCACTTTCACCAACAATTCTTCCTATTGCAAGAATAACCCCTGACAAAATTCCCGGAACTGCTGCCGGCAAAACAATAACAAATATTGTTCTAAGCTTTCCTGCACCTAAACCAAAACTGCCTTCTCTAAATGAGTCTGGCACAGCAATCAGCGCTTCCTCTGTTGTTCTTATAATTGTTGGCAAAACCATTATTGCCAGTGTTAAAACTCCGGCTATTAATGAATATCCCCAATGTAAGGCAAGAACAAATGCAAGGAAACCGAACAAACCGAAAACAATTGAAGGTATGCCTGCCAATGTTTCAGTTGTAACTCTTATGATTTTTACAAGTTTTGAACCTCTCTTTGCATACTCAACAAGATAAATTGCTGCTGCCACTCCAATAGGTACTGAAATAATCAGTGTCATTGCAACTATTATAATTGTGTTAATAATAGCCGGTGTCATTGAAACATTATCTGAATTGTATTTCCATGCAAACAAGTCTGCATTAATATAGGGAACACCTCTTATAACTATGTAAGCAACAAGATAAACCATTATTCCAACTGTAATTGCTGCTGCAAGCATTATAAGAATCAGCATAATAAGTGAGCCCGGTTTTCTTAAATATTCTTTTAACTTGCTGTTTGTTTTTACTATAGGAGCTTTTCTGCCTACTGCTTTTACTTCTTTTTCCATTATTCAGACCTCCTATTAATTATTGAAAAACATACATTTATAATTAATACAAATACAAACAATACTACTGCTGTAGCAATTAATGCTCTTCTATGTAATCCTGTGGCATAAGCCATTTCAAGTACGATATTGGCTGTAAGTGTTCTGACACCACTTGTAATGCTGTCCGGTATAATTGCCTGGTTTCCGGCAACCATTACAACTGCCATTGTTTCACCTATGGCTCTACCCATTCCAAGAATAATTCCTGACATAACACCTGACTTTGCCGCCGGTATTACTGTCTTAAAAATACTTCTTTCCTTTGTTGCACCAAGGGCAAGCGCTCCTTCATAATATGCTTCCGGTACTGCCACAATTGATGATTCTGCTGTATTAATAATTGTTGGAAGAATCATCATTCCAAGAAGAATTGAAGCTGCAAGTATACCGTCACCTGCTGTTCCAAACATTTCCTGAATAATTGGAATAATAACAACCAGTCCGAAGAATCCGTATATAATAGAAGGAATTCCTGCCATAAGGTTAATTATTGGTTTGATAAATTTATATAATTTTTTAGGGCAATATTTTGCAAGAAATACTGCTGTTAAAAGTCCAATTGGAACACCAATTATCATTGCCCCTGCTGTTACATAAATACTGCCTACAATCATTGGCCATATTCCAAAAAGATTCTGTGACACACGCCACTGTGTTCCAAAAAGGAACTTTGTTATTCCTATTTCTTTAATTGCCGGCACTCCATTTGCAAACATAAATAAACAAATTGTTATAACTGCTGCAATAGATATACATGCGCATACAAGAAATACTATTTTCATTAAAAAATCTAATACTTTATTCAAAATATTTTCTCCTTCATTCACTAAAAGCAGAGGAATTTTAATCCCTCTGCCTGTACCCTTATATGCAGATTTTATTACTGAACATCAGCCCAGTCTGTTAAGTCACCTGTGTAGATTTTCTTAATTTGATCTGATGTAAGGTTTGTTACCTGATTTTCTGTGTTAACAATTACTGCGATACCATCTAATGCAATTTTCTGAACCTGTAATTCTTTTGCTTCTTCATCTTTTAATTCTCTTGATGACATACCGATTTCTGTTGCACCTTCGATTGCTGACTGAATACCTGCTGAAGAACCTGATTCCTGAATTTCAATTGAAGCGTCTGCGTTTAGTTTTACATATTCATCTTTTAACTTATCCATTAATGGCGCAACTGATGTTGAACCTGCTAAAGTGATTTTCCCTTTCTTACCACTTGCCTTGTATGATTCTGTTGCTTCAACTCCGATGTAACCGTTGTCGTTTACAATCTGCTGTCCTTCTTTGCTCATAATGAATGAGATGAAGTCTTTGTCAATGTCTGATAACTTATCTTCTTTGTAACAAATGTTAAATGGTCTTGATACTTTGTAATCACCTGATTTAACGTTTTCTGCTGTTGCGTCAACACCGTCAACCTGAACTGCCTTAACGTCTGTTGATAAAGAACCAAGTGAAACATAACCGATTGCACTCTTTGTCTGTGCTACCTTCTGGAGCATTACTGATGTGCTGTTTGTAATCTGTGCTGAACTTACTGTAATGTCATTTTCGTTTTCATCTACAACTCCAAGAAGTTCTACGAAAGCTCCTCTAGTTCCTGAACCTTCTTCTCTTGAAACTACTGTGATTGCCTGTGACTTAGCTCCTGAATCAGAACCATTGTCACTGCTTGCACTCTTGTTGCTACCGCATCCTGTGAATGCTAATGTTGTAATAACCAATGCAGATACTACTGCTAAAACTTTCTTTCTCATTTTCAATTTTCTCCTCGTTTTCAAGTAAATTTTTAATATGTTTTGAAGGAACTTATTTTTTGTTTCCTTCAGGGTACACATATATACTATTTAAATTTCGTTAAATGCAATAGCGCATTTTTGTTAAATCTATTTAAAATATTCGGGAAAAATGTAAAAATGTCGAAAGTTGTATACAGTCAGAGATGGGAATGGCAAAATTTCGAAAATCTGCCTATTGTTTGCCATTCCCATCTCTGACTGTATATAAAATCAAGAAGAATTTGGAGAATATACCCCGAAATTTTGATAATTTAAAATATCGGGGTACATTTTCGTTGTATTTATATATTATGTTGTATTTTTAAGTAACTGATTTTATGAAATGTACCCCTATTTTGAGAGTTTTTTATATATCGGGGTACTTTTATTATTGATATATACAATATGTTATGTCTCAAGATGTAAAATTGCTAAATATGTACCCCAAAAATTAAGAAAACTTCTATAGCGGGGTACAGCCAGGAAAAAATATCACTTATACGTGCTATGTTACATTTAAAATTGTAAAATTCGTACCCCGAAAATCAAGATAATTTCTATAGCGGGGTACAGCCAGGAGAAAATATCACTTATACGTGCTATGTTACATTTAAAATTGTAAAATTCGTACCCCAAAAATCAGGAAAACTTCTATAGCGGGGTACGGGTACAAAACACCCTCGCCACGATCAATAACGAACGCAGCAAAATAACAAAATCAATCTGTTTGTAAACATATATCCTTGCCTACACGCAAAAAAATAAAGAAGAAACACATGTCTTGCATTTCTTCTCATTTATTTCTATTATTTACTGGCACATTTTTGCAACTATCTGGTTGATTACTTTGCCATCTGCTCTGCCTTTAAATGCAGGCATTACTGTTTTCATTATCTGGCCTTTGTTCTTTGTTGTAATTACGTCTGCAAATTTTTCTTTTAATTCTGCTTCAACTTCTTCTGCACTCATAAGCTTTGGTGCATATTCGTTGAACACATCATATCTTGCCTGGTATTCTTCTATTAAGTCTGTTCTGTCAGCAGGACATGAATCAATCTGTTCCTTTACAGTTTTTAATTCTTTAAGAATTACTTTGTTTACCATTTCTTCAGGAATATCATCTCTGCAGCCTGCATCAATTCCTGCTTTCTTTACTGCCTGAATCAATGCTGAAATTGATTCCTTTCTAGCTTTGTCTCTAGCTTTCATTGCAGCTATCATATCTTTCTGTAATACTTTAATGTCCATTGTTTGCCTCCTATATTTTAATTATTAATTAACTATCTTCTACCTAACATAGTATACCACTCTAAATTTAGGATTCAAATAGAAACTTTAACGTCTCTTGCTAGATTTCCTGCCGGACTTTCCGTTATGCACATTACCGGATTGTACTTTACCATTACGTGAATTGCCGGATTGCACTTTGCCATTACGTGCGTTACCTGTCTGTCCCTTAGCGCCGCGGGCATTTTTATTATTTACTGAATTTTTTCCTCCACGGTTATCCTTGCCTGCAAAATTCTTACCTCGCGCATCCTTACGTGAATCCTTAGACTTTCCGTTACCTTTTCCGCCTTTTCCGCCGTTTCCACCATAGTTTTTCTCATATTTAAACTGTCTGGGTTTAATAAGGCATTCCTTGCCAAAACCTATAAGGTCTTCTCTTCCTGCTATATGAAGTGCTTCTTTAACTAAATCGTAGTTTGCAGGATTTCTGTACTGCATAAGGGCTCTTTGCATTGCCTTTTCGTGCGGATTTTTTGGAACATACACCGGCTTCATTGTTCGCGGATCAACTCCCGTATAGTACATTACAGTTGACATTGTTGACGGTGTAGGGTAAAAATCCTGAACCTGCTGAGGATTGTAGCCAATATCTCTAAGGTACTCAGCCAACTTCACTGCCTCTGTCATATCAGAGCCCGGATGGGAACTCATAAGATATGGCACAACAAACTGGTTCTTTCCTTCTTTTTCGTTAAGTTTCTTATATTTAGTGATAAAACTTTCATAAACACAATTCTGAGGTTTTCCCATATAAGACAAAACCTTATCAGAAATATGCTCAGGAGCTACCTTAAGCTGTCCACTAATATGATATTTAACCAGCTCTTTAAAGAAAGTATCATCTTTATCTTCCATAATATAATCAAATCTAATACCTGAACGGACAAATACTTTTTTGACCTTAGGCAATTCTCTTAACTTTCTAAGAAGACTTAAATAATCCTTGTGGTCAACATTCAGATTCTTACAAGGATGTGGGAAAAGACATTGCTTATGCTTACACACACCTGATTTTAACTGCTTCTTACATGACGGATGATAAAAGTTAGCTGTAGGGCCACCAACATCATGAATATATCCTTTAAAATTAGGCATATCAATAATTTTCTTTGCCTCATTTATGATTGATTCGTGGCTTCTTGACTGAATAATTCTTCCCTGATGGAATGTTATGGCACAGAAACTACATGCCCCAAAACAACCACGACAACTTGCCAATGAAAACTGAACTTCCTGAATGGCAGGTATCCCACCTAAAGCCTCGTAACTTGGATGGTAAGTTCTCTCATATGGAAGGTCGTAAATATCATCCATTTCCTGTCTTGTTAAGGGCTCCTGGGGTGGATTCTGTACAACATAAACTCCGTTTGGATAAGGTTCCACCAAAGTTTTTCCATTAAAAGGATCAGTATTTTCAGACTGAACCCTAAAACTATTTGCATACTCTAATTTGTCTTCCTTCATGGCATCATAAGACGGAAGAATTATTGGATCATAAGCAAGTTCTATATTTTTAGTCTTAAAAACAGTTCCCGGAATATAAGTAATATCCGTAACATCCATACCACTTGCCAAGGCACCTGCAATCTGAACTATACACTTTTCACCCATTCCATAAGTTAAAAGATTTGCCTGACTATCCAATAAAATTGAACGTTTAAAACTATTGCTCCAATAATCATAATGCGCCATTCTTCTAAGACTTGCCTCAATACCACCTATTATAATCGGCTTTGTTTTGTTAGTTCTGCGAATAAGATTACAATAAGCAACTACTGCATGATCCGGTCTTTTTCCAATTACTCCGCCCGGAGTGTAGGCATCACTATCTCTTCTTTTCTTTGAAACATAGTAATGATTAACCATTGAATCCATATTTCCACCCATTACCAGAAATGCCAATCTTGGTTCTCCCAAAACATTAATGCTTTCATCGTCCTTCCAATCAGGCTGTGAAATAATACCAACTGTATATCCATTAGCTTCCAAAACTCTACTTATAATAGCATGTCCAAAAGATGGATGGTCTACATAAGCATCCCCTATTACAAACACAAAATCTAACTGCTCTATTCCTCTTTCCTTCATATCCTCTTTGGATATTGGTAAAAATGCCATATTTATTTTGTATGCCATATTAAGAAAATATGGTCATACGCTCCTTTCTCTTAACATTTACAAAACTTATCTTATGCTGCTTTCTGCATCTTCCAATGTTGCATATCCCTGTAAATGTGCTGTATTTTCTATAGTCATATATGCAAGATTTTTTCCCTCTCTTGCCAGATTTACAATAAATTGTGCATAAAGTTTCAACAATTCTTCTGAATATGTTAATAACTCTCCCTTTAAATAAGTTTCATAAGAAGTGTTGTCAATCTGATCAGCATCACTTGTTATATCCCTTGCATTAGATGCAAGCTTTGGATAACTCTTAGCAAAATCCTTCATCCAGTCTACCTGAATCTGTGCAATCTGATTTACAATTGCTATTGTTCTCTCCGATTTTTCAGGAAAATTATCTTTAATCTTCTCATATTCTTCAGGTGAAGTATGTTCCATCATTCTTCCATATTTCTCGGTAATCATATTCCAACCCTTAGCCTTGTTTTCTTCCCAAAGATTGCAAATGCACTCTAGCATTTCATCTGTCCAAGTCATATACTGACTCTTTCTCATAACATAGAAGAAAGGCCAATTATTCTGACAAGACGCTCTTCCACCAACATTCTGCACTTTATCAAAAGCTTCAAATTCAAGTTTTACTATTTTATCTATTGTTTTTTCTCTGTCAAACATTTCCACTTTCCCTTCTGCCAAATCCATAATTGGTCTCACATAGCCATTTAAAAAGTTTGAATTTCTATTCTTTATTAGTTTTAGTTCCAATAATTTATCAATTATAATTTTTGCTATTTCTTCCATAATAATAGCTTTTTCATCTTTTTCATTAAACTTAGTATTGTCATACAAATAACCATCCCAAGCATTCTTCTGAGCAGGAATCTGACTTAATTTTTCAAGCAATGAAACAATCTTCTCAGTTCCATCCAAGCTACTAACTCCCTTAAAAAGCCATTTGTAGTACGGTGCAAACTTATTATTTAAAATGTACACACATTTCATTGTCTCTTTCATAAAATCAGAAATGCAAATCTGTGCCGTTACATAATCTTTCCTTGCCATTGCTCTTTCATAATTGCTCTGACCTGTCTGCGCCATTGCCCCAAGCTGTCTTGCAAGCTTAACAAGTCTTGCCTGAAAAGGCTGATTTTCAAATTTTTTTCTTATCTTAGAAAAATATCCTAAATCGTCCCTAAAGACTTCACCGTTAGTAACTGTTGCAATTTTATAATCTTCAAGATTAATCCATTGTTCTAATGTTAGATTTCCATCTCCGGAACCTGTATACTTTTTATAAAAATCTTCAACTACACAAACGCCCACTCTTCCTTCAGCCATAATGGTGTCAACTCTTGTAATACCCTTATACCTTTTTGGAAGTTTGTTATATTCATCCTGAAGTTTTTCACCGATTTGCTCGTAAACATCTTTCGTAATCCACATACAAAATCCCGGGCCGAAATCGTGGTCTCTTGAATAAACATCATCAAAGCCAAATCGTTCTGAACCTTCCCCAACGAAGCCCACCGCTATTCTGTCCTCATATTCAGAAAAATTATTATGAATCATATCCTTGCCGTACTCTTCATAAAAACTTTTTGCCAGCTCTATACCTGTAAGTTCTTTCTTTTCTTCTTTTATTTTGTCAAAAACCTTTGCCAGATTTTCTTTTGTAATATTATAAGCACTGCCACGTCCCATATTTGCTTCTATCTCCGGCAACGCCTTTTCGTATAACTTAGCTGCCTCTTCATACTGTTTTAAGCTACACTTAACACTTGCCATGGCACAAAGGGCTCCGCTGTAATGAAAGTTTTTCACTTTATCTATGTCAAATATTTCCAAAGCCTTCTTAAGGTAGTCTTCCGCCTGACTTACCTGATTAATTTCAATCAATGACGCTGCCAGATTTGTATAAGTTGTGGCAACTTCAATATCCATTCCTTCTATTTTTTCTATAATGGACAGTGCCTTTTTAAGATGTTGGACTGCCATAGGAAAATCATTCATCTCCTGATACAAAAGAGCAATGTTATTGTTAAGACTTGCCATTCTATAATCATCACTTGGAATATTCTCATTATATATAGAAAAAACTTCTTTATAAACTTCTAAAGATTCCGCAAGTTTTCCTGCCGCTCTGTAAGCATTTGCCACATTTTGAAGGGAAGTAGCATAATCCACAGTTCCTTCAATCCCCATTTTCTTCATTAATTCTATGCAATCATTACATGCCTTAATAGACTTTTCAAACTGACTTGTATCCCTGAAAAATCCCATCATTTCATTAAGAATTGTAAACTGAGCTGCCAAGTCATTTTCTTTTTTTGCCTGTTCTATGCTTTCATTAAAAAATGGCTCGACATCGTTAATTCTTCTTTCCGTATACAAACTATCCAACTCTTCTATAAAACCGTTAATATCCATTTTTCCTCCTAACCTGCCACTGCCATAAATAAACATATTTTATGCATAATTATCTAATACACTTTGACAACATCTTTTAACATAACACTATTATACCTGACTATTTTCTCTTTAGAAATGCCAAATTTCCAATAATGCAAAATATAATAAACATACACAAATTAGCAACAACAACGCTTGCTCCGGCAGGAATTGAAAAAGCGTATGAGCAAAGCAAACCTACCGTAAAATTTATTACCGCAAGAATTGCAGAACATATCGTTACACTTAAAAAACTTTTAAAAACTCTCATTGAAGTAAGCGCCGGAAAAATAATAAGACTTGAAATCAACATTGCTCCCATCATTTTTATTCCAAGTACAACAGTTACCGCCGTAAAAATAGAAATAAGTGTATTGTACATTCCAACTTTCACACCTGTTGCTTTCGAAAAACTTTCATCGAAAGTCACTGCGAAAATTCTATGATAGCAAAATCCAAACATTATAAGTACAACAACAGACAGTACAACACTAAAAATAACATCATCTTTAGACATTGCCAAAATACTACCAAACATATAACTACACACATCTGTGCTAAGTCCTGTTGTTAACGATGTAACAATAACACCAATTGCCAATGATGAAGCTGACACCATAGCTATTGCCGCATCACTTTTCATCTTACCGTTTTCTGCCAATCTAAGTAAGAAAAAGGCTGCAATTATAACAATTGGTATTGAAAACTTAATTGGTGCAAATCCCAAAGCTATTGCTATGGACAATGCTCCAAATGAAACGTGTGACAAACCGTCACCTATCATTGAATATCTTTTTAAAACAAGGCTGACGCCTAAAAGAGCTGCGCAAAGTGATACCAATACTCCTCCGATAAAAGCCCTCTGTATAAATCCATGGGCAAACATTTCACTAATCATTTGCTACACCTCCCAAAAACATATTTGAAACATTTGATTTCTTATATTCCTCAACTGTTCCAAAGAAATCATTTTCCTGTTCTAAATGCAAAATATGTGTTGCATAATTTAAAGCATTCTTTATATCATGACTAACCATAATAATTGTTACATTCTCTTTCTTATTTAAATCCTTTATAGTTTCATAAAACTCCATTGAAGCTGCCGGATCAAGCCCTGTTACAGGTTCATCCAAAATCAAAACGCTGTCTGTTGCACAAAGTGCCCTTGCGAGAAGAACTCTTTGCTGCTGTCCTCCTGACAACTCTCTATAGCAACGCTTTTTCAAATCCAAAATATTAAGCTTCTCCATATTTTTTTCAGCCTCTGCCTTGTCTTTCTTATTATAAAATGGACATCTATGATCGTTATTTAGCACCCCTGACAAAACTACTTCCCAAACACTTGCCGGAAAATCTTTCTGTGCCTGTGTCTGCTGTGGCAAATATCCTACTCCTTTGTGATTTTTTCCCTGCACATTGGCAATAACTTCGCCATTTAAAGGTTTAATCAACCCTAATAATGTCTTTATAAGTGTACTTTTTCCTGTACCATTTTCACCAACAACACAAAGATAATCTCCTTGGTCGATTTTAAAATTCAAATTTTTTGCAACTACTTTATTTTCGTAACCTAACGTTACGTCTTTACATTCAAAAATCATTATCATTCTCCTAATGCTATTTTTAAGTTATTAACATTTTCCTTCATTAAATCAACATAAGTTACTCCGCTGTCAAACTGTTTCTGCGTAATATTATGACAGGAATTAAACTGAAGCGGTTTTGCTCCTGTGTCAGTTTCAATTGCGTCCGCCACAATATGACTGCTTAATTCCAAATAAAATACAGCCTTAATATTGTCTTCCTTAATCTTGTCCACAAGGAACGCAATAGTTTTGGCACTAGGCTCCATATCACTTCCACATCCCGGAAAAGCTGCATAATACTTTAAGCCATATTCCTTTGCAAAATACTGTAACGGAAACTTGTCCGCAAAAATAATTTCGTTAATCTTAGCATTTTCGACAATAGTTCTAAATTCATTATCCAGCTCTTTTAACTGACTTATATAGTTTTCAGCATTCTTCTGAAAATTTTCTTTTTCTTCTGGCAAAGCCTTACTTAATGTTTCACAGATTTTCTCTGTCATAATTATTTCATTAACAGGTGAAGTCCATATATGTTCATCTGTTTCGTTATGACTTTCTTCTTCATGGTCGCTTACTTCACTATCATGACTATGCTCTTCGTGCTTCAAACTATCTTCACTATGACTGCCTTCTTCCTGATTATAACTGTCTTCACTATGACTATCCTCTTTATGATTTTCCTTGTTATGGTTGTCTTCTTTATGACTGTGCTCATCATGGTCGTGTTCTTCGAATCTTGTATCCATTCCTTCCACAATCTCTTCATTAAGAACGTCAACATAATCCATCATTTTCATCTGAATCTGATTCTTATTATTTAAGGAATCAAGCAACGTATCAATCCATGTTTCAAGTGAACCACCATTATATATAAGCACATCCGCATTTTCCATCTGAATAACATCGCTAGGTGTTGGTTCAAAAGAATGACTATCCTGCCCCGGTGTAACAATCATCTTTAAATCAATTCCCTTAACATCCCCTATAACCGCTCTTGCCATATCATAATATGGAAAAAGAGACGTAACTATCTTCAATCTATATTCTTTTTCTTTGTCACTAGTTTTTGTACCACTACATCCTACTAAGCTAAATATCATAGAAACACTTAATAGTAAAACAACTGTTTTTCTTAATAGTCCTATTTTTTTTAATCTGCTATTTTTCATTATCTAATTCTCCGCATTTCTCGCATTTTCCATAGAATATGGTTTTCTTAGGATTAATACTAAAATGGTGATCTACATTTACATGGCTATAAAGCTCCGCCAAATGATGGCATTCCATTTTTCTAACCTGTCCACATTCTTCGCATTTAATATAGAAACAATCCTGATTGTCTCCCTGTTCAATATATTGAAAGCAGGCTCCCGGCTGTCCTTCTACACTAAACTTCGTTACAATACCATCCTTCTCCATTTTTTCTAAATGTCTGTAAATAGTTGTTAGTCCCACTGAACAGTCATTCTCTTTCAAAAAATTTTCTATATCCATAACAGTAACATAGCCATTTTTGTGCATTTCAAGACATTCTTTTATGGCTGACTGTTGTTTTGTTTTATACTTTCCTGCCACGGTAATTCCTCCTTTGACAATAACTTTCCAATTTGAAAATCCTTTTCATTTTATACTTATTGTTTCAAAAAGTCAACGAATTTGAAAGTCTTTTTCATTTTTTCTTTAGTGGAATTTTCAGGAAGTTCTCTTAGGCCATAAAAAAACCGATTTCAAAAGCTAGATTAGCACTCTAACTTCTTGAAATCGGTATCTCAAACGCCTGCTTATACAAATTAATTTAAAGTAGTTTATGCAATATAAAAATATAAATAATGTCCATCATCTCTGGACCTTTTTACATATACCATATCCCCTTCTTTAATATTATTAAAATCCCTCTTATTATTTACTATAACATAATCATCGATTAATCCCTGATCAGTTTCACAAATAATAAACCACTTCTGCTGTCTTATAACTGTCAAATCATCAACATGAAGCTTAGTATTAACTTTTAATTTTAAAATAGGAGTTCTTTCACTATTATATTCAAGGCCTTGCTCTATTTTTAATGCTCCATATGATAAAAGATTAAAACCAACAAAAACTATAATTGCAACAATGTAAACTTTCATATAATATCCCGGATTAGAATGTATCCAGGGAGAAATCCTATGAGCAATTATTTGAAAAATAACTCCAATTACAACCAAAAAAATAGATGCAATAAAAAGTCTTATCCAAATTCTTCTATTTTTCAATTTATAATGCAAATCAATATCTGCTAATTCGTCCTTAGTTGCTATATGAAAATCCTGTTCTCTTATATATACTTTATCCATCTTTTCATACCCTCCTCCAAAGCATATAAAAATTTAAAATAATATAGCATATGATAATGTTTTTAACAACCTTTATTATAAAAAAGTGTCTTCGACACTTCAACTCCCCTGCCCCTCAATCATGAGGGGATTTGGGGATTTATTTTTTTCTGATTATCCCTCATAATTAAAC
>JABLTO010101269.1_pt1 | contig 34125 bp, 25 predicted proteins | sample 7160091 | NCBI WGS metagenome assembly JABLTO01 (sample SAMN14651225, study PRJNA627086) | human gut metagenome | isolation source: feces | host: Homo sapiens
GGCGTCTTAACCGCTTGACCAACGAGCCATTTGCTACTCTGCTATCATACACTACTTTTCAGGAAAATGCAAGCCTTTTTTTAAATTTTTTTGAAAAAATATATTTTTCTAACTTTCAACACTTTTTGCAGCCTGTAAATACGACTGTTACTCCTTCAATCAATCGTAATCTACAAAAGATGAAAGAAATTAACCTGTCGTTAAAAACTTTCTCCCATCTGTTAGAAAAATCAGTTCAGTGGCTGGATCCATATATCCATGATACCGCCGCAGACCAGTCCGTTTTCTGCCGCTTCTCTTCCTGTCATATCCACATGTTCAAGGGCACTTACTCCTTCCCGCATACAATAACGCGCTTTCGTAATTGCTTCCGCCTCTGCGCAGCCGCCGCCGATGGTACCGATGATTCTTCCGTCTTCCAGCACAACCATTTTCGTACCTGCCTCCCTCGGTCCGCAACCTTTCTTGACGATAATGGTTGCTAATGCCCTTTTGATATCTTCTGCAGGATGCGCCAGCATCTTCTGCATATCTGAAGAATAATAATAATCCTCTGTACAGCTTCTTCTGCACTGGATCATCTCTGCGATAATAGACACCGCAATCTCCTCCGGAGTAGCGGCTCCGATCTTCAGACCTATGGGCATATGAACACTATCAAGCAACATCTGATCGTACCCTTCTTCCAGAAGACCTGCTTTCAGATTTTTCACTCTGACTCTGCTGCCCATCATACCGATATAGCTGTGGCGTTTTCCAAGGATGACATGCATGCAATCCACATCATACTGATGTCCCCTTGTCACGATCACAAAATACGGCTCATTTCTGTCATCAATGGCTTCCAGCGCCTGAGAAAAGGGTTCACAGATAACTTCATCTGCCCCTGCCTCTCTGGCCTTGTTGCAGAAAGCCGGGCGATCATCAATAACCGTCACGTGAAAGCCCACCATTCTTGCCATACGCAGCAGGGCAATCGAAACATGCCCTGCACCACAGATAATCATCTGTTGTCCGCCGCCGACTTTTTCTGCAAATACTTTACCAAAATCAAACTCAAGCACTGACGGCAGCCGTCTGTCTATCCATTCGCTCTGTTCCATCACAGATGTTATGATTGCAGCTGCTTTTTTCTGTGTCTCCGTCTTTTCATCAGTCATATATACGCAGACAGGCATCTCACCTTCCCACAAAATCTTCATACCGCTTAATTCGCCTTCAATGACCGTCATTTCATAGCAGCCTTTACTGGCTGAAATACTCTTTTCAAGCCATTGATAATATACTTGTGCGGATGTCGTATTTTCCATTTGATTTAAATCTTTTTTATTCATCATATTCTCCCCTGTATACATTTTTATGCGGTCAAAAACGCCTGGATCAGGCCGGCATATGCATCCGGCTGCTGATTGGCATAAACAAGATGATTATAGCCTTTGACGATATGGACCTCTGCATTCGGGTAGTATCTCCTGATCAGATGTGCATTCACCTGCATATTTGTCTCCCGGCTGCCATACAGACAGTATAGCGGCTGTTCAACTCCCGGACCGATCCTATAATTTACCAATACCTCTATCATTGCCTTCATAGAATTCTCTGAAAGTCCGGACATGCATCGCTGCATTTCTTCCGGCCAATTTCCAATAAAATTCTTCTCAAGATTGGCGATCATCTTCTCCCTGTCAGAAGCTTTTCTGATATAGCCGCTGAAAATATGACGCATGGCCATTCTTTCAAAAAAAGCAGCACCTGATGTATAGAAATTCACTGCACCATCAAGAAATATCTTTCGGATCGTCAGTTCTTCACACTTTGCAAGCTCCATGGCAAAAATCGTCCCCAGCGACATTCCCATTACCAGCTCGAATGAAATAAAATTCTTCTCCCTCAGCCATCTTGCAATCCTTGTACATTCCTGTTCCAATCCCGGAAATTCTGCCCCGGAGCTATCATATCCATCCAATGTCACGCAGACAAAATGATACTGCTGCATCCTAGATGCAATACTCTGCAGACAGGCACCGGACATAAATAATCCTGGAATGTACAGGATATGAGGATGCCTGCTGTCTCCAAATTCACAGATATTCATAAAACACCCCTCTTTCAATAACCAATACAGTCTATACCCCAAAAAACATATAACAGATGGATAATCTTCCATCTGTTATATATATTAACTACCAGTTAGTAGCAATGTCAAGCTGTGTTGGATTGGATGCTGCAAAACCACCGGTATCACATACCAGACAAGTTCCTAGAGAGCTCTCCACTGTGGTTCCTCTAGGGAATCGATCCAGATTAGCTGCACACATAATATATGGCCCAAGCATCTTACATCCATCTTCCCTCACCCAATAAGGATAATCTTCAGATGAAAATCCCATATTGCGCATAATGCTGACAACACCGCTCATATCAAGATTATAGTAAGTTTCTTTACCTGTCGGTCCATACACGACACCATGACTTGGTGAAAGAACTGTTCCATCCCACGATGATGATGAATTTGACGAATTATCTTTAGGTGCTTCCGTCTCAGGTGCTTCCGTTTCAGGTGCTTCTGTCTCAGGCGCTTTTGTCTCTGTCTCTGCTTCTGTCTCTTTCTTCGCTGAACTGCTGCCGGAAGACTCCTTCTTTGTCGTTGTGCTCTGGCTGGCTTTCTTCACTGCAGCTTCTTTTTCAGCTCTTTCTTCCGCAGTCTTCTTCTCATCCGCTAAAATAGCAGACATTTTGTTATTCTGAGCATCAATCTGTGACTGGATATCTGAAATATCAGAATAAGCAGCCTGCATACTTTCATCCAGAGAACTCAGTTCACTCTGTCTCTCATCAAGAATCACATTCAGCTCCTCCATCTGCTGCTGATAAGTATCCTTGTTCTTTTCCAGATTGGCCTGTTTCTCTCCCAATTCCTGTTCATAATCAAGAATTTTCTGTGTTGTCTCCTCAAGATTTGTATACAAATCATAATCATACATGTTGATACGAGACTTATACTCCTGCGAATTCAGTACACTTTTTAGATCTGCATCCTGAAGAAGGACTCTAAAAAATGAAGCATCCTCATCAGATTCATAAATCGCCTTGATACGTGCCTTCAACGCACCATACTGTGTCTTTTGATCCGCTTCAGCTTTCTTAAGATTCTTCTTGGCAACGGTAATCTCTTCATTCGTCTGCTCAATCTCATCAGAAACTGTATTCAGATCACTCAATGTCGATTTAATCTTTGTATCCAATTCTGCTATGTAAGATTCCAGGCTTGTCTTATTGGCTTTCATACTGGAAAGTTCAGATTCAAGATCCGACGCCTGACTCTCAAGTGTATTAATCTGATTCGTAACATCTGCTTTCGTATCCGCCAACACCGGCATGGTCATGGCAACGCATAAGGCTCCCGCCATCACACATTTCATCAACCTTTTGCTATGTTTCATCAACATAGACCTCCTTTTTAACTTTCAAATCCCGAACAAAAAGTTCTCCATTACGCAACAGAAAACAATCTATCCGCTGTATAACATTTCTTATTATACCACCTCTTGTCAATTATTACAATATTGAGTATCAAATATTACATAATTGTTTCATAAAACGCAATTTTCTGACGCCGCAATACCTTCCCGGATTATTTTCCGCCTTTATAGGTCACAGATTTTCCTGCATGATAGGAACATCATTTTTCTTATGTCGCATTTAAAACAAGAAGAAGGCCCTCTGAAATTAACTTTCAAAGGACCTCGCCATAAACTTATGCTATTTTATTTACTTGTTTTATAGGTGATAGATTTTCCAGAATGATAAGAACTTGCATCGTTTTTCTTATAGGCACGCACCGTGTATGTATACTTTTTGTTCTTCTTCACGCTGATATCCGTCCAGGTAACGGCTTTATTCGCTTTTACCGTGGCCACTCTCTGCCACTTGCCATCGCTGTCTTTCTTATAAATCCGGTATCCATCAATACTCTTATTCGCTTTCGTTTTCACAGCAACACCTTTAGATGTGTTCGACAATGTGAAGTCCGGCTGAGCCAGACGGTAAAGCGCTTTATCCGTCTCAAATGCACTTCTTGACTTGCTGCGGTAGGCAACAACTGTATAATAATACTGTTTGCCAGCCTTTGAATCTGTGTCCGTCCACTTTGTTGTCTTACGATCAGCAGTTTTTACTTTCTTCCAGCTGTCTGATTTCTTCTCCTTACGGTAAATATAATAACCGGAGGCATTCTTCGACTTTGACCAGCTGACATTCACACCTTTTGAACCATTCGCCAGCTTAACCGTTGGTTTTGATACAAAATAAGCCTGAACGACATTTTTGTCTGTGTAATCACTTTTTCCGGAAGTATTATAAGATCTGACGGTATAGCGATACAAAGTACTGCTGTCAACATTTTTGTCTTTCCACTTTAATGTATTTCCATTTGTAACATCCTTGATACGCTTCCAGCTTTCCCATTTACCATTCTGATAAATACTCCGGTAAACATAAAAACCATCTGGCTTACCTGAGGATTTCCAGGTAACATTAAGACCGTCTGATGCACACTTGACACTCACATCACTGATACTGAGTTTTGTTGTATTTTCACTGACTGTCACTGTATAAGACGCCTTTAAACCACAGTCTGTTTTGGCTGTAATGGATGCCTTGCCGGTTCCGACAGCTGTCACATTTCCCTTGTGGTCAACTTTCAAAATTTTTTCATTGTTTGAAGACCATTCTACAGCGCCGCCTGTGACATCCGAAAGATACTGCAGGCCACAGCCATTATCAGATATCCCAAACACAGCCTTTCCCTTGTAACCTACTTTAACTTTGGTGCTTAATCCGCTGATGGATGCAGATACATCGTCTTTCTGAACTTCTATAATCTGCGTACAGTCTTTGATTGCAGGCGCAGTCTCTTCATCCAAATCGTCCTCGTATGCAAATTCACCGGAAGTCGCATTCGGATAAACGCCATCATCATTCAAAAATGTTGCAATGCCGACATAAAGATGATCCGGATCAATCATCTGGGTATAATGACCTGTCACCGTATTGTCATTTTGATCTAACCAATCCTGTTTTTCTCCATACCATTGTTCAATACCCGTCAACATAGAATCCGAACTATTCCATGCCAACACTTCACCATAACTGTCAATGCCATTTGGCGAAACCAGATCAAAGCAAATCTCACCATTTGGCCTTGTATGGTCAATTAAAATAGAGGCTTCAGCAGCACGGATTCTTGCAATATATTCCAAATCCGAAGACCATTTGATTGGCACATAATCCGATGATGTCAATTTGCGGCTGCTGTCTCTTGGATCCGGATAACCTTTATCGCAAGCTTCCTTTCGATATTGATTAATCAGGTTAAGCGCATTCTTGGCATCCGCAAGATAAGACCCCTGAACACCTACAAGGAGACAGCCCTCGGAAGCAACTGTCTTATCCGTTGGTATCACATTATCTGGATAATTCCAGTTAATATTGCCACCTTCCTTCGCCTGCTCTACCTGAACACCATATTCATCCGATGCATCCTGCTCCGTCTGGACATCACATCCATACTCATCCTGGATTGGCTGTTCAGTATCGTTTTCTGTCCCATAAGACTCAATTCCATAGGTTTGTGACTCATAAGATTCTGTCTCACCCGCTTCCGCCCCATTCAAAGCTTCCGCATAGACAGGCATTGCCCCGTAAGGAACAACCATAGCGCAGGCTAATAATAATGCAGTCCATTTTTTCTTCATGTTCTTCCCTCATTTCTCTTAGAAAAATCATCAGCTTCGATAGCATTATTATAGCATGGTTTATCGACAAAATATGACATAATTTGTAATTGTATTCATAAAATATATACTTTCTGCTGTATACCATTTCAGTTTTTCTCATTTTAAGCAAAGAAAAACCCCTGTAAATACGCGATTTACAGAGGTTTAGGTCGATGGACCTGCGGGGAGTCGAACCCCGGTCCGAAGACATCTCCATCCAAGCATCTCCCATCACAGTCATTATGCATTCATTCCCTCTGCCATATGCCTAATGACAGGCCTACAGCATCAGTAGCTTCATAAATTTTCCAAAGCCGCAAAGCTTAAGCTCTGGAGGTCCTCACCTTCTTCGATGCCGGTAACCGGAATGGTGAGCAGTCCCGGGCCGACAAGCGCCTAATTAGGCAGCTAAAGCTAACTTATCGTCTGCTTTTATATTTAGGTTCCAGCTTTTAACGCAGCTCCGGAGTCTGCGGATGGCTTCTCAAACTTCAACATCCCCGTCGAAACCAGTACAAGCCCTTATGATGATGATTCACTTACAATTACAATAATCTATCATCTGAACATGCGCGGTATGCAAACGAATGGATAAAGCATAGTTTATTATAGCAGATTTTATTTTAAAGTCAACGGGTTAATCAAAATGTGTGGTCGTAATTTTTGAGAATGTCCCGGATTGAAACCATTCAGCTGGATGTGCGTGCTTATCTTGAAATTCAACCTCAATTCCAGTATAATAAAATCACCAGAGAAAGGGTGAGGTTATCCTGTGAATACAGAAATCACGAATGCGCTGAAAGCGACCAGTGACACAGCTCAGTATGATAACAGCGCCAAACGCTTACTTGGCAATAAGTATATTTTGGCGCAGATACTGGTCTATACTGTAGATGAATTCAAGGGGATGCAGTCGATGGATGTAGTTCCTTTGATAGAGGGAGAACCAAAGATAGGAATTGTTCCGGTAGAACCGGGACTCACAAATGAACGTCAGGGAGATAAGATTATCGGTTTAAATACCGAGAATACAGAAGAAAAAGAAGGCTTTATACGATTTGACATTGTATTTTACGCTCGAATGAGAGATGGACTCACACAGATCATTATCAATGTGGAAGCACAGAAGGATGATCCTGATGAGTATGATATTCTGAACAGAGCTATTTTCTATGTCAGTCGAATGGTTTCATCTCAAAAGGAACGGGATTTTGTTCATCAACACTATAACGATATCAAGAAAGTTTACTCAATCTGGGTGTGCATGAATAACAAGGCGAATACGCTGAATCATATTCATTTGAAAGATGATAAAATCATCGGTCATCGCACATGGGCCGGAAAACTGGATTTGATAAATATCATTATGATTGGCTTGGCGGATGAAGTTCCCAATCATGACGAAAGACTTCAGTTGCATCGTTTATTGAGTGTACTGTTGTCAATGGAGATGAAGGCAAAGGATAAAATAAAAATCATGGAAGCAGAATATGGTATTTCGATTGAGGATGGTATCAGAGAGGAAGTGAATATCATGTGTAATCTTGGTGAAGGACTTGCAATCAATTATATGAAGCGAGGCTGGGAACAGGGACTTAGTAAAGGTATGAAGGAGGGGATAGAACGTGGCCTGAAGCAAGGTATACAGCAAGGCGAGCGGACGAATAAAAAAGTAGTTATTTTGAATATGTATGCAGACGGTGTCTCAATGGAGAATATCATAAAATGGGCAGATGCAGACGAAAATCTGGTAAAAGCTGTCATCGCCGAGTATAAAGAAAGCCGTGCATAGAAAAAATATATGAATGAAAGAATGCCAACATGTACCGAAGATGGAATTACCAAATATACATGCAAAAACTGTGGTGATACTTATACAGAAGTTTTTGCGGCTAATTCAGAGACCCTTCCGGAATATTCCGGAAGGGTCGATTTTTAATCGCCGTTTTTTTCAGTGATCAAATAAGAAATACGAATAAACTGGTCATAGCCATTTTTTAATAATCGCCAGTGTGCCCGGCCTTTGTCTTCAATATGATAATACGTGCGGTTTCGCCCGTTTTCAAGCGCAACAGTGTAGGAGGAGATCATCTGGGCGTTGAGTAATCGACTGATAACGGGATACAGACCAGCTTCGCTATATTCTATTAAGCCGAAAGTCATTGCTTTGATGTCCTTCGTAAGCCGATAGGGATAAATGTCTTCCGTCATAAGTGCACTTAAAACAAATAATTCGGTCGTCGCTTTCTGCATTTTGTCAATCATCGGATTTTTATCGTCCATTTTCGTCTCCTTTCTGCCAAATTTTTATCTTCATCATATCATAGATTGGGGTAATTGTATATTAACAAATAAATTTTGAAGGTTATTATAATGCAAAAATGGCCGTTAATCAGACCATTTTTTGAATAACTATTTTTGCTAAAAACAAAGTTATAGATATAATAATGATGCATTGAGTATGCTTAGACGATTCTATAAGGAGATTGTGAATAAATTTGTAGAAGAGATTATAAGATTGATAGTGAAAAATAAAAAAATATCAAAATTAAATTTTTTAAAACACATTTTAGTAAAAAATGGTTAATTTGAAACAATTACGTAATAATTAGCTCATAATGTTGTAATAGTCCTTCAAAAGTGCTATAATAGGTTGGTCGAACAAATTAAAAGGAGGACTATGTAGTGAAACAGAGCAGAAGAATTGCAGGCAGCATCCTTGTTGGTGCGTTATGTTTTGCAATGGCTATGCCGGCTTTTGCAGATTCAAAATCGGATGTGAGCAGCCAGATCAACAGTCTGGAAGGACAGGCATCTGAGCTTGAATCGGAACTGGCCAGCATGAAAGCAAATAAAACGAGCATTGAGTCTTACATAGCGGAACTGGACACCAAGATTAAAGAGACCTTATCTGCACTGGATACAGTTTCTGATGAGATTGAGCAGACAGACCAGGAGATTAAAACGACAAAAGCGAATTTGAAAGAGGCGGAAGCAAATCAGGAGACTCAGTATGAGGCGTTGAAGGCACGAATCAAGGCCATTTATGAATCAGAAGAGGATGCTTCATTTTTTAAGGTTTTGCTGAAGGATGCAGATTTGAAGAGTGTTTTGAATTCTCAGGAGTATAAGTCACGAATCAATATGTATGATTATGAACTTTACAATTCTCTTGAGGCGACAACGAAACAGATTCAAACTTATGAGCAGGAACTTGGAGAGAAACAGGACAGCCTGACCAAGGACAAGGATTCTTATGAACAGCAGATGAGTGAGTTGGATACCATCCTGGACGAGAGACAGAATGAATTGTCCTCATTGGATGACAGCATGCGTGCTGCCTATTCTGATATTTCGGATATCCAGTCACAGATTGATGCCCAGAACAGCAAGATGGCATCGATTCTGGCGGAAGAGAAGGCGGCTGCCAAGGCCAAGGCTGAGCATGAAGCGGCTGTGAAGCAGGAAGCGTCGAAGAATACAGATACCAAGAAGTCCGATTCCTCTACGAAGAAGACAGATACATCCACGAAGAAGAATACGGAGTCCACGAAGACGGAGACGTCTGCGCCTGAGACGAAGACACCGGAGACATCCGCACCGGAGACCAAGGTGCCTGAGACGGAAGCACCGAGCAATGACAATTCCTATGTGTCTGATGGCAAGGTTCTTTCCAAGTATCATGGTGTTGTCTATGGACCGACGGGTAAGGAGACGTATTACAACCTGGATATGAGCGGCGTTGTCAGAATCATGCGGGATATGGGATTTTCTGCAGAAGATTATCCATATTGGGTCAGAGATGACGGCTGTAAGATGCTTGGTTCATATATTATGTGTGCAGCCAATCTGAATTATTTCCCTAGAGGTACAACGGTAGCGAGTTCCCTGGGAACATGTCTTGTCTGTGATACGGGAAGTTTTGCAGCATCGAACCCTACACAGTTAGATATTGCAACCAACTGGTAAGACGAAAAGCGTACATAAAGAATCCGGAGTGATCGACGGAAGACCGGGGATGATCACTCCGGATTTTTTAAATCGATATAGGGGATTGAAATGAAAGAGCAAGTATTGAATGAAATTGTGAAGTTTGATTCCACTGCTGAGTACTATCAGCAGTTGGAGAAAAGCATTTTGGGAAATCAGAGCTGTTATGAGGCAACTGTTGTTGATGGAGAACTGCTTGGAATGAAAGTCCTGGTAGAGGGAAAACACCCTGTTGGTCTGTATTTGCCGAATGCAACAGATGAACGACGACAGAAGGCTGAACAGATGATTCTGGATTATGTGGCGGATCCGGATTATTTTGAGCGATATATGTCCATCGGTCCGACGGCCAATGATCATTTTGTTTTTATGGAGAAGGTGGGCAGCGGCAAGCAGATGGTGATCTGCGGAGCCGGGCATGTATCCATTGCGCTGCTTCGGCTTGCGAAAATGGTTGGCTTTAAGGTGACGGTTATTGATGATCGGCCGGTTTTCTGCAACAAGGCAAGGGAAGCTGGCGCAGATGAAGTGATCTGTGAACCTTTTAGGCAGGCGCTTGAGAGAATGGATGATCACCAGGAGCCTTATTTTATTATTGTGACAAGAGGCCATCAGTATGACGTGGACTGTATGCATGTTATTCTTGGCAAACGCCATAGTTATATCGGAATGATGGGAAGCAAAGTAAGGGTGAAGAATCTGAAAGCGGGACTTTTAGAGGAAGGCTATGATGCGGCCCTTCTGGATAGTGTACACATGCCGATCGGTCTGAAAATTGGCGCGATGACACCGGAGGAAATCGCTGTCTCTATCATTGCGGAGGTTATTGAGTGTAGAAGAACTCAGAAAGAGAAGTATTGCTATTCTTCTGAGATGCAACAGATGCTGTCTCAACCTGAGGAAGGGGTCAGGATGGCATTGGCCACCATCATCGTCAAAAAGGGCTGCGGGCCAAGAGAAGCTGGGACAAAGATGATCATTCTGGAAGACGGCAGGATCATAGGCACCATTGGCGGCGGCTGCGCAGAGGCGGAAGTTATCTCAAAAGCGCGCTATTGTATTCGGGAGAATATCTGTCTGATGGAGCATGTAGATATGACAGGTCGGGAAGCAGCAGAAAATGGCCTTGTCTGCGGCGGTGTGATGGATATCCTGATTCAGCCGCTGTCTTAAATGCATTTTATGTAGGAGACATTGACACAAGGTGTCGGATGGCATAGAATAGACAGACACTCTGCTGTCAAAAAGTCTTTAAAGTTAGAAAAATATATTTTTTTAAAAAAATTTAAAAAAAGGCTTGCATTTTGCTTAAAAGTAGTGTATGATAGCAGAGTAGCAAATGGCTCGTTGGTCAAGCGGTTAAGACGCCGCCCTCTCACGGCGGAAACAGGGGTTCGATTCCCCTACGGGCTATTTTTTTATTGCCAGAATCCACATTGATGATTGTGGGATGCAGTTGCATGACTGTGGCATATATCATATGCCGGTGTGGCGGAATTGGCAGACGCACATGACTCAAAATCATGCGGAGCAATCCATGTCGGTTCGAGTCCGACCACCGGTACTTTATTATTTTAGAAACGCTGTTTAAGCAGCGTTTTTCTTTATTTATAGGAGTTGAACTCTACATAAAAAGGAATGATTTTCATGATTTTGAGTCATGTGAGTCATTCCTTTTTTGATGCTGGATTTTATTGCCTTGCACATTCGCCGTCATCGCCCTTTAAAATCTTGACACCGTGAATAATCGCATCCATGGCGTATTCCAGGTTTTCTCGGACGGCTTTCGGACTCCCTGGAAGATTCACAATGAGTGTGTTGCCACGGATACCTGCAATGCCTCGGGAGAGCATGGCCTTTGGGGTATATTGCAGACTGTTAGCAATCATGGCGAAAGTGAGGTTGTCAGCCCTGCGTTCAACGACATCAGCAGTGGCTTCCGGTGTAACGTCCCTTTTAGAGAAGCCGGTACCGCCGGTTGTGAGAATCAGATCGATGTTCTGATCACATAAGGTCATCATCTGTTTGGCCAGCATGCTGCGGTCATCAGGAAGAATGATCTTATGAGCAACATGCAGCCCTTTGGCAGTGACGAGCTCTTCAATAGTCTGACCGCTCTTATCTTCGCGCTCGCCGGCGTATCCTTTATCGCTGGCTGTAATAATAGCAACATTGTACATTCTTTATCCTCCTATCTGTGACATACCCCGAAGCTCCGGCGGCAGGCTGGACATTTCGTGGTGCTGTGGTTTGTTCTGCAGGGCAAGGCAGACCTGCTGCCTCAGTTCTTCATCACTGCAGTTGTTTCTTATTAAGGATTTCAGATCAATCCCATTTTCATAGAAGAGACATGTTTTGAGCTGTCCGTCTGTAGTCAGACGAATACGGTTGCATCCGTCGCAGAACATATGACTCATGGCACTGATAAAACCGATATGCCCTTTGAATCTCGGAATGTGATAATAATGTGCCGGACCATTGCCGAAAATGCCGTCGATGGGTTCAAGACTGCCGTAGGTATCCTTCAGGAGATGACAGACCTCGGCTTCAGAAATCATCTGAAAATCTTTGCCCAGGCCGATAGGCATCATCTCGATAAAACGGACATGAATCGGATAATCTTCGGCTAAAGCGGCGATATCCGGGATTTCAGAGAGATTGAAATCACGGACAGGGACACAGTTGATCTTGATATTCGGGATTTGAAGAGAAACCGCCTTGTTGATGGCTGCAAGGACATCCTCGAGGCCACTTTCGCCGGTGATCTGCTGAAAAACGGCCGGTTTCAAGGTGTCCAGACTGAAATTGATGCCGTCAATGCCGATGGCTTTCAATTCTTCCAGATGCTGCAGTGCCAGTGTGCCGTTGGTTGTTAGTGTGACACTGTTAATGCCGGGGATCTGCTTGATCCGACGAATCAGATGGCATATATTCTTTCGGACGAAAGGCTCTCCCCCGGTAATCTTGACTTTATGGATGCCAAGGTCTGCGAAAATACGGCAGAGATGTTCAATCTCCTCGTAAGTGAGAATTTCACGCATAGGCAGACAGGAAATCCCATCAGGCGGCATGCAGTAACGGCAGCGCAGGTTGCATCTGTCTGTGACCGAAAGCCGGATGTAATCGATTGTTCTGTTAAATCCATCTATCATAAAATCCTCCATAAAAAATTCATCATGGCATAAAGTGTCAGGATGAATCGGTTTCTGTTTAGTATTCTGATATAACGATATATCGAAATGATGAGAATGTCAAGGGAATCACAGAGGACAAATAAAAAAATGGGATGCTTTATTTTTTGAAAAAAATAGTGTATAGTATTACCAGACAGATGAAAGGGGGAATCGCGGGTGAAGTGTCATGATGTACAACGGATGATTTCGGGATTTATTGAAGAGAAATTGACAGATGAGCAGCTGGAAGGTTTCCTTGAGCATATTGAGAACTGCCAGGACTGTTATGATGAACTGGAAGTCTACTATATGATCACCATTGGTTTGATGCAGCTGGATGAAGATCATACAGGGACAATGGATCTTAAGAAGAATCTGAAAGATTTTATCAGTGAACAGAACAAAGAACTTTATATGAGAAAGCGCCTGGCGGCAAGGCGGCATTTTGCCAAGCGGGCCGGCATTGTTATCTTGGCAGTGATTCTCGCATTCTGCAGTCATACGCTGCTGTTCAGTGAGCAGGAGATCCATACACTGAATGATTTCAAGGACGCAGCAGCTGTATCCCTCTATGCATTCTGGTTTGGTGAGGATGCAGTGACGGAGGATATGGGAGATATTTCGGAGACGTCGGATGTATCCTCGGGACGGTTATATTTTGAACAGCATTATCCGGTAATCCTTCCGGCCGGTTTTTCAGTTGAACAAAGAGGTTTGCCGGATGGCGGCAATATGATAGAAAAGGAATTGATAGTTAAATGAGTAAAGTGATTTTGATCGACGGGCACAGCATTTTGAACAGAGCTTATTATGGCATTCCGCTGCTGTCGAATGCAGAAGGGCTGCATACCAATGCAGTTTACGGCTTTTTGAATATTATGTTTAAGATACTTGATGAAGAGAAAGCAGATTATCTTGCGGTTGCTTTCGATGTTCATGCGCCGACATTCCGCCATGAGATGTTTGAGGCTTATAAGGGGACAAGAAAGCCGATGCCTGAGGAACTGCGGGAGCAGGTTCCGGTGATCAAGGAAGTTCTGCATGCCATGCAGATACCGACACTTGAACACGCCGGTTATGAGGCGGATGATATTCTCGGTACGCTTGGGAAAGCTTATGAGGCGGCGGGATATGATGTGTCCATTATATCCGGTGACAGGGATCTGCTTCAGCTGGCAACGGACAAGATCAAGATCCGCATTCCGAAGACGAAGATGTCAGGTACAGAGATTGAAGATTATTATGCAGCAGATGTCTTTGAAAAATATCAGGTCACACCGACAGAATTTATTGACATGAAAGCACTGATGGGCGATACATCGGATAATATTCCGGGTGTTCCCGGCATTGGTGAGAAGACGGCATCGAAGATCATCAGTACGTGGCACAGTATTGAAGCGGCTCATGCACATGCAGCGGAACTGAAACCGAAGAAGGCTTCAGAGAATCTGGTCACTTACTATGAACAGGCGCAGTTCAGCAAGGTTCTGGCAACCATTAAGACAGATTGTGTGCTGGATTTCAAACTGGAAGATGCTGCCATCGGGCAGATGATGAACGATGCATCCTATGCCCTTTTGAAGCGGTTGGAACTGAAGAATATTCTGAAGCGTTTTGACAGTGTGGCAGAAACAACGGTGAATTATCAGACAGTAAAGGTGCTGGATGATTTTGCAGCGGCTGTTTCCTGGCTGGAGGGAATTGGTGAGACAGATCAACTGGGACTTTATTATTTCTCAGAAGATGATTTTGAGGGTCTGGCTGCCTGCAAAGCAGACAATATGCCTGTTTATATTCCGGCGGAAGGGATGATGACAGCAGCAGTTCTTCGTGAGATGGCGGCAGCGGCGGCGAAGAGAGCCGGTGTCTGCTGCATGATCGATGTGAAACCGCAGTTGTACTGGTTGGAGCTTTCGGAAGAGGACGGCATTTTTGATGCGGCCATCGCGGCATATTTGATCAATCCGTTAAAGGACAGCTATACCTATGACGGTATTGCACAGGATTTCCTTGGCATGACAGTGCCTTCAAGAGCGGATTGGATGAAGAAGATGACGTTGACAGAAGCATCGGAGAAAGAAAAAGAGAGTTTTGGACATTATCTTGCGTATTCGGCAATGATCCCTGTACAAGCTTATGGTACTTTAAAGAAGCGGCTTGAGGAGACCGGCATGGACCGGCTCTTTGATGAGATTGAAATGCCGTTGGTATATGCCTTATATGATATGGAGAAGGCAGGTATTGCTGTTGAGAAGGACGCCCTTGCAGAATACGGCAGCCGACTGACAGGCAGGATTGATGAACTGGAGAAGAATATTTATGAGCTTGCGGGAGAATCTTTCAATATCAATTCACCTAAGCAGCTGGGCATAATTTTATTTGAGAAGTTGGGATTGCCTTTTGCGAAGAAGACGAAGACGGGTTATTCTACGTCTGCCGATATTCTTGAAAAGCTGCGTACCTATGATCCAATCGTGGGGCAGATTCTTGAATACCGCCAGCTGACGAAATTGAAATCCACTTATGCAGATGGGCTGGCCGGTTATATCCGGCCGGATGACCAGAGAATCCACGGCAAGTTTAATCAGACCATTACAGCGACGGGACGTATCAGCAGTACAGAACCGAATCTTCAGAATATTCCGGTGCGTATGGAGCTTGGAAGGCTGATCCGCAAGGTTTTTGTACCTAAGGAAGACTGTATCTTTGTCAATGCGGATTATTCACAGATTGAGCTGCGTGTCCTTGCCCATATGGCCGGGGATGAACATCTGATCCAGGCCTACAAAGAGGCCCAGGATATTCATCGGATGACGGCTTCCCAGGTGTTCCACACACCTTTCGATGAAGTGACGCCGGCTCAGAGAAGCAATGCCAAGGCGGTTAATTTCGGTATTGTGTACGGTATCAGTTCCTTCGGCCTCAGCCAGGATCTGAGTATCACCAAGAAGGAAGCAGAGAATTATATCCAGCAGTATTTCCGGACCTATCCGGGCATTAAGGCGTTTCTTGACCGTTCTGTGGAAGATGCAAAGGAGAAGGGATACGCCGTGACATTATTCGGCAGACGCCGTCCGGTTCCGGAACTGCTTTCAAGTAATTTTATGCAGCGGTCTTTTGGTGAGCGTATTGCCATGAATTCACCGATTCAGGGAACGGCAGCGGATATCATCAAGATCGCCATGGTCAGAGTGAACAGACGCCTCAAACGGCAGCATATGAAGTCCAGGCTGATTCTGCAGATCCATGATGAATTGCTGATTGAGGCCGTTTTGGATGAAGTGGATGCAGTGAAGGCGATTTTGAAGGAAGAAATGGAACATGCAGTGACATTGGCGGTGCCGTTGGAGATTGATATGCATACCGGTCATAACTGGTATGAGTTAAAATAAATCCGGGACGTAGAAAAGGGGATGTACAAATGAAGGTGTATGGCATTACAGGCGGTGCCGGTACAGGTAAATCCGAAGTGATCAAAATGCTTCAGCAGAATTTCGGAGGATGTGTGATTATGTCTGACGAAGTGGCAAGAGAACTGATGCAGAAGGGCAATATCAGCTATCAGCTGATCGTGGAATATTTTGGCAGGGATATTTTGATGGATGACGGCGAAATCGACAGAAAGAAGCTGGCCGATCATGTTTTTAATAACAAAGAAGCCCTGGAGAAGTTGAACAGTATGACGCATCCGTATGTAAAGGATGAGATACGAAAGTTGATCGCAGAGGCAGAGGCTTCCGGTGAGTGTCGTTTTGTGGCGTTGGAATCTGCCATTCTTCTTGAATGCGGATATGAAGATATCTGTGATGAATTCTGGTATGTGTATACGAAACCGGAGATCCGCAGACAGCGCATGAAGGAGACAAGGAATTACTCCGATGAGAAGGTTGATTCGGTGATGAGAAACCAGCAGCCGGATGAGGTCTTTTTTGAGCAATGTTCTTTTGTGATTAAGAATAACACAACATTATCGGATGTGTATGCTCAGTTGAAAGAGAAGCTGGATCAACAATAAATGCACGAATGATGAAATGTTTTGGCTGCCTTTGGCAGCCGTTTGTGTACTTTGATGAATTACTGTACTAATGCAAAATAAATGTTGCGTTTAAAATGTCGATGGATTATAATTTAGTATAAAAGTTCTGCGCACAGATGCGTTTAACTTGAAAGTTATTATTTTACGATGAGAGGATGAGATGCATGCAATTTTCAACAATTGCCAGCGGCAGCAGCGGCAACTGTCTGTATGCAGCAAATGATGATACACATATTTTGATCGATGCAGGTATCAGTAAGAAGAGAATTGAGCAGGGACTTAAGAGTTTCGGCACAGAAGGTACTGATATTGATGCACTTCTTGTTACCCATGAACATATGGATCATATCCAGGGAATCGGTGTCTGGTCAAGAAAGTATCATGTGCCGATTTATGGGACAAGAGGAACATTGGAAGAAATATGGCGGACGAAGTCACTTGGCAAGGTGGATGAATCACTTTTTCATGTGATCCGGCCGGGAGAGACTTTCCAGATTAACGATATGACCATCCATCCTTTTTCTATTCCCCATGATGCAAGGGATCCTGTCAGCTATCAGATTGAAACGGCAGATGCAAGAATTGGAACAGTGACGGACCTGGGTTATTTTGATGAGGCGATCATCGATGAGCTTAAGGATTGTGATCTGCTCTATGTGGAAGCTAATTATGATCTGCATATGCTTGAAGTGGGACCATATCCCTATCAGTTGAAGCGCAGAATCGCCGGGAATTATGGCCATCTTTGCAATGAGATGTCCGGTCAGCTGGTCGGCAGACTCCTGAATGAGAGACTGCAGCAGGTGATCCTTGGACACTTGAGCAAGGAGAACAATTTTCCTGAGCTTGCGCTCAGAGCCGTTCAGAATGAATTGGAAAGAGATTTTTCAGTGACAAAAGAAGCGCTGCATATCAGCGTTGCCCCAAGAGATGAGGCAAGGGCTCTTATCACATTATAAAACGGAGGTATTGAATCATGAACAGGACAATTATTACAGTTATCGGCAAGGACAGGGTAGGTATTATTGCAACCGTATGTACATATCTTGCGGAGCATAAGATCAACATTCTTGATATTGATCAGTCCATTATCCAGGGCTATTTTCATATGATGATGATCGTAGATGCTAATGGTGCAGATAAGGAATTTGCCTCATTGGTGAAGGATCTTGAGAAGATCGGTGAAGATCTTGGTGTTCAGATCAAAATGCAGCACGAAGAGATTTTTGACATCATGCATAGAATTTAACAAAGGCGGGTAAGATAAATGATCAATGTATTTGAAGTTCGGGAAACGAACAAGATGATTGAGGAGTCCAATCTGGATGTCCGTACAATTACAATGGGTATCAGTCTTCTTGACTGCTGTGATAATAATGTAGATGTTGTTTGTGAGAAGATATATCGTAAGATCACTGAGAAGGCAGCGAATCTTGTGAAGGTCGGTGAGCAGATTGAGCTGGATTATGGTATTCCGATTGTCAATAAGCGAATTTCCGTAACGCCGATTGCACTGGTTGGCGGCAGCTGCTGCAAGACACCGGAAGATTATGTGAAGATTGCCAAGACCCTTGACAGAGCAGCTCATACAGTAGGCATCAACTTTCTCGGCGGTTATTCAGCCCTTGTTTCAAAGGGCATGACACCTGCGGACAAGCTGTTGATTGAATCTATCCCTCAGGCATTGGCAGAGACAGAACTCGTCTGCAGTTCTGTGAATGTGGGTTCCACCAAGACCGGTATTGATATGGATGCTGTCAAGATGCTGGGCGAGACCGTGAAGAAGACAGCAGAGCTGACAAAGGACAATGATTCTCTTGGTTGTGCGAAGCTTGTTATTTTCTGTAATGCACCGGATGATAATCCATTTATGGCAGGCGCATTCCATGGTGTGACAGAGGGAGATGTTGTCATCAACGTGGGTGTCAGTGGCCCTGGTGTTGTTAAACGTGCTATTGAAGAAGTCAAAGGTCAGGATTTCGGTGTGCTCTGTGAGACAATCAAGAAGACAGCTTTTAAGGTGACTCGTGTTGGGCAGCTGGTTGCCCAGGAAGCTTCCAGACGTCTGAACGTGCCGTTTGGCATTATTGACCTTTCCCTTGCTCCGACACCGGCTGTTGGTGACAGCGTTGCTGAGATACTTCAGGAAATGGGTCTTGAGCGCGTGGGTGCACCGGGTACAACAGCGGCCCTTGCCCTTTTGAATGATCAGGTGAAGAAGGGCGGTATCATGGCTTCTTCTTATGTCGGCGGTCTGTCTGGTGCTTTTATTCCTGTATCTGAGGATCAGGGTATGATTGATTCTGTACTGGAAGGTGCACTGACCATGGAGAAACTGGAAGCGATGACATGTGTATGCTCTGTTGGTCTGGATATGATCGCTATTCCGGGAGATACAAAGGCAACCACTATTTCCGGTATGATTGCAGATGAAATGGCGATCGGTATGATCAACCAGAAGACAACTGCGGTCCGACTGATTCCGGTACATGGCATGAAAGTCGGCGATACAGCTGAATTTGGCGGATTGCTTGGTTATGCACCGATTATGAAAGTGAATGAATTTGACTGTTCGGATTTCATTAACCGCGGCGGCAGAATTCCGGCGCCAATTCACAGTTTTAAAAATTAATTTTATTTTGGGAGATAGAAATGGGAGTTTTAGAAGGTTTAAAACCGGAACGCGTTTTTTATTATTTTGAGGAGATCTGCAAGATCCCGCATGGCTCTTACAATGTAGCAGCCATCAGCGATTACTGTGTTTCTGTGGCACAGTCTCTGAATCTTGAGGTTCGTCAGGATGAAGAATACAATGTCGTAATCAGAAAGCCGGCTTCAGAAGGCTATGGCGAAGCGCCGGTTCTGATGCTCCAGGGACATCTGGATATGGTATGTGTCAAAGATGCAGGTGTGGATTTTGATTTTGAGAAGGATGGACTGAACCTGGTGGTTGAAGACGGATATGTCCATGCAAAGGGAACAACCCTCGGCGGAGATGACGGCATTGCCGTTGCCATGGGATTGGCAATTCTTGAGGATAATACGATTGAACATCCGGAACTGGAAGTGGTCTTTACAACTGAAGAAGAAGTGGGCATGGAAGGTGCCATTGCACTGGATACAGCCGATCTGAAGGCAAAATACCTTTTGAATCTTGATTCAGAGGATGAAGGGCATTTCCTTGCAGGCTGTGCCGGCGGTGTGAAAGCCACATCGTTTCTTCCGATGAGCTGTGCTTCTGCCGAGGGAACGGCAATGACACTGCATGTCCATGGCCTTGTGGGTGGACATTCCGGCTCAGAGATTGATAAAGGCCGTGCCAATGCGAACATTTTGCTTGGTAGACTGTTGTTTGAACTGCATGAAGCACTGCCATTTTGTATTATTTCTGTGGATGGCGGAGACAAGGACAATGCGATTCCTGTAGATAGTAAGGCTGAGATCGTGGTATCTGATGAAGACATCGATGAGATCCAGTCTCTGGCAGCTGCTTTTCAGGAGAAAGTGCGCAGTGAGTTCCATGTGTGTGATCCGGTGATTGCCATTGATGCGGATGTACGTGCGGAGGGAGGCTATGAAGTCTTCTCTATGGCATTGACTGAGAAGGTAATTTTTATGCTGATGCAGGTGCCAAACGGCATCCAGACGATGAGCGCAGATTTGCCGGGCCTTGTTGAAAGTTCATTAAATCTCGGAGTTCTTGAGACGACGGAAGAGGGAGTTGCCATGACATGGGCCATCAGAAGTTCTGTGAAGTCCCTGAAAGAACTGATGAAAGATAAGCTGAGATATATGACAGAATTTCTGGGCGGCGAAATGACTTTCCGTGGCGAATATCCGGAATGGCCATTTAACCCTGATTCCAAAATCTGTGCACTCTGCAAGAAGATTTATGAGGAACAGACAGGCGAAGAGGCATCTATTGAGATGATCCATGCCGGACTTGAATGTGGTTTGCTGTCCGAGAAGATGCCTTGGCTTGATATGGTCAGCATGGGCCCTGAAATGCACGATATTCATACATCGAGAGAACGCCTGGGTATTGCTTCTGTTGAGAGGACATACAACCTGGTGCTGACTGTTCTCAAAGAATTCAAGAATTACTGCAATTAAGAGGCAATGACAAGAATGGTACATGCGATTATATTTGATATGGATGGGGTGCTCATTGACAGTCAGCCGATGCATTATCTAGGAGATCAGCAAACGCTGGCTGCTCATGGGGTGGATGTGCCGGTGGAAGCGATGACAGCCTATGCAGGCACAACGAACCAGCTGAGATTTGAGTTGTTTAAAGAGCGATATCACCTCAGTGAGACAATCGACAGTCTGATCGCAGAGCGTGAGGCGATCATGATCCGCCTTGTCCGGGAAAGCGATGCCGGACCTACTGCTGGCTCAGTGGAATTGCTGAAGAGCATCAAGGCCGCCGGTTTAAAGACAGCAGTGGCATCCTCTTCCTCCTATCCGTTTATTCATGCAGTTTTGGAAAAGCTTGGCATTGTCGCTTATTTTGATCTGATTTTTTCGGGTGAAGAAGTGAAAAACGGTAAGCCGGCACCGGACGTTTTTCTTGAGACATGTGAAAAACTGAAGGAGACGCCGGAGACCTGCGTTGTGATTGAAGATTCAGCCAATGGTGTGTTGGCAGCAGTACGGGCCGGAATGACCTGCCTGGGCTATCAGAACCCTACATCCGGTGAACAGGATCTGTCAAAGGCGAATGCAGTGATTAATGATTTCAGAACAATTGATGCAGATTTTCTGATTCATTTGTCTGAGAAGAACGATATAGTTCATTAATGGCAGCTGCAGGGGAAGGATGTTTGTAAAATATTGAAAAGTTGAATATAGGTATAAAGAAGGCTCCGTCTGCGTATCATGATACAAAAAGACGGAGCTTTTTATATGGACAATTATTTTGAAATGGAAGCAGCACAGAAAAGTAATTACAGACGACTCAGACAGTTGGATAAGAAACAGAAACATTCTATTGTCTGGGACAGTACTGAAAAAAGCAGCAGTTTTTCAATGCGGATGATCATTGTGCTGCTGATTTTGTCAGTGACGATGTTTTTGAAGCAGACAGATGTGTTAAGCGGAAACCGTGTGTATGCGTCAGCGATGGCTGAAATTCAAAGACAGACAGATGTGGAGCAATTAAAGGAGAAAATTGAGACAACCATTGTGACACCGGTGGTGAATCAACTGAATAGCCGACATATTGGCGAAAATGCACATAATTAGTATACTAAGTTTGGATAAAATGCATGATTGACAAAATGCTTCGTTAGGCATATAATTAGTGTACAAACTATTAATATACGTAATTAATCTATATTTGTTACTATATTTTTTCTCCCTTTAAAACAAAAAGCAGTTGTCATTGTGCAGCTGCTTTTTGTTTTTTTGCAGTATGTCTTACGGCGCACCTATTTTTCAGAAGTGATACATGACAAAGTTACTGTTCGGCTAACTGATCGGGTAATTGCCCCGGATGCATTAGAAATAGCTGTCGGATACCTAAGGCCAGCTTCGATAAATGGTTTGGACAAAATGGTTCATTCAAAATGGTTTGGACAGTAAAGAAGTTTTGACAATGCCACGCTCATGTAGTAATATGGATTCAGGTTGTCGCTTCTTCGGAGTAAATGCTCTGGAGGATTTTAAGAACAACTGTATTTGTAAAAAGTAAACAAAAAAGGATAAAAAGCATGAAGAAGTTAGCGTTAAGCGATGATATTTTATTAAAGATCGAGAAACCGGCCCGTTATCTGGGCAATGAAGTGAACCATGTGGTGAAGGATCCGGAAGGGAAGATCCGTTTTGCCATGTGCTTCCCGGATGTGTATGAGATTGGTATGTCCCATCTGGGTATCCAGATCCTTTATGATCTGTTGAATGCCCGGGAGGATGTGTACTGTGAACGTGTGTATTCCCCATGGATGGATCTGGATGAAGTGATGCGCAAGAAGCAGATTCCGCTGTTTGCGCTGGAATCACAGGATCCGATTAAAGATTTTGATTTTTTGGGCATTACGATCCAGTACGAAATGTGCTATACCAATATTTTGCAGGTTCTGGATTTGTCCGGCATTCCGATGTTGGCGGCTGACCGTGGCGAGGATGATCCGATTGTGATCGGTGGTGGCCCTTGTGCGTATAATCCGGAACCGTTGGCAGATTTTTTTGATATTTTCTATATCGGAGAAGGAGAGACGGTCTATGATGCACTGATGGATGCTTATAAAGCCAATAAGGCGGCAGGGGGCAGCAGGGAACAGTTCCTTGAAATGGCAGCTGCAATTCCGGGTTTGTATGTACCGGCTTTTTATGATGTGGCTTACAATGAAGACGGTACCATTGCATCCTTTGGACCTAATCGTTCATGTGCGCCTGCAATTATCGACAAACAGGTAGTGACCGATCTGAGCAGTGTCCGCTATCCTGAGAAGCCATTAGTTCCTTTTATTAAGGTAACACAGGATAGGGTTGTTCTGGAAATCCAGAGAGGCTGTATCAGGGGTTGCCGTTTCTGTCAGGCGGGCATGGTTTATCGTCCGAACAGAGAGCGTGAACTGGATTATCTGAAAGAACATGCGGATAAGATGCTGAATGCCACGGGACATGATGAGATTTCTCTCAGCTCTTTAAGTTCCAGTGACTATTCTGAACTGGAGGCATTGACAGATTATCTGATCCAGACCTGTGAGAACAGAAAGGTGAACATTTCTCTGCCGTCCCTGCGTATTGATGCGTTCTCTTTGGATGTTATGTCCAAAGTGCAGGATGTACGTAAGAGCAGTCTGACTTTCGCTCCGGAAGCGGGAAGCCAGAGAATGCGTGATGTGATCAACAAGGGCCTGACAGAGGAAGTGATTCTGAAGGGTGCAGCTGATGCATTTGCCGGCGGCTGGAACAGGGTGAAACTTTATTTCATGCTGGGTCTTCCGACAGAGACAGAGGAGGATATTGCCGGTATTGCAGATCTGTCGAATAAGGTTGCCAAGACGTTCTATGAGATTCCGAAGGGTGAACGCCCAGGTAATGGCCGTGTGGATGTGGTGGCAAGTACTTCTTTCTTCGTACCGAAGCCATTCACACCGTTCCAGTGGGTGCGTCAGTGCACGGATGAGGAATTCGTGGCGAAACAGAAGTTTTTGAGTGCGAAGATGAAGGAACAGATTAACCATAAGAGCATGCGGTATAACTGGCATGAATTTGAACTGACGAAACTGGAAGGCATTTTTGCCAGAGGCGACAGACGGCTTGGCAAGGTGCTGATGGCGGCCTACAGGAATGGCTGTATCTTTGATTCATGGTCTGAGTTCTTTAATTATGAAGGCTGGATGAAGGCTTTTGAGGACTGCCATGTGGACTATACGTTCTACGTGCATCGCGAACGTCCGCTGGATGAGATCCTGCCGTGGGATTTTATTAATGCTGGTGTGACCAAGGAATTTTTGAAGCGAGAATATCAACGGGCCAAGGAAGGCGTTGTGACACCGAACTGCCGTCAGGGATGTTCCGGCTGCGGCTGTCGTGTTTATGAAGGAGGTGTCTGCTATGAAGCTTAGAATGCGGTTTGGTAAAGAAGGAATTGTAAAGTTTATCGGGCATTTGGACATTATGCGTTACTTCCAGAAGGCATTCAGAAGGGCCAATGTAGATATCACTTATTCTCAGGGTTACCATCCCCATCCATGTCTGTCCTTTGCGTCACCGTTGGGGGTCGGACTTGAGAGCCGTGGAGAATATCTGGACATGGAAGTGAACAGTTTTGACGATTTGGAAGCCATGAAGAATGCTGTGAATGCCCAGATGGTAGAAGGCATTGTTGTTTACAGTATTCGCCATTTGCCGGATCAGGCGAAGAATGCTATGTCCATCATTGCGGCAGCTGATTATGAGGTAGGCTTCCGTGAAGAGATGGCACCTTGTGAGACCAAGCAGCTGAAGGCAGCTGTTGAAAGCTTTATGTCCCGTCCGGAAATCCGGGTCATCAAGAAGACAAAGAAGAGCGAGCGGGAAATAGACATTCGTCCTCTGATCTACAAGATGGTTGTGGAAGAAAATGGGAAGATCTTTATGCAGGTGGCAGCAGGCAGTGCAACGAACCTGAAGCCTGAACTTGTCATGCAGACACTTTGCCGTCTGGAAAATCTTGAAGAGAATGATTATGCGTGGTTGGTGACACGCTGTGATATGTATGCAGATAAAGGAAATGAGCAGACGGGCAGACAGCTTGTCTCGCTGGAGGACTTTGCAGAATAAATGAAAAGACAAATCGTTATTACGGGCTGGCAGTCGAAGGTACTGACAGCCCTTTATGAAGAAGACACACTTTGTGAGCTGAATCTTGAGCCGAAGAAAAGCCAGGTAAGAGTCGGCGATATTTATATAGGGAAAGTGAAACATATTGTACAGAATATTCAGGCAGCCTTTGTGGAGATTACACCGGGGGTGATGGGATACTATCCCCTGAAGGATAATGCTGTACATTTTTTTGTTAATCAAAAGAAAAACGACAAAATTGTTGCCGGGGATGAGATCGTTGTTCAGGTTGAAAAAGAGAATTTGAAGACAAAGGCCTGGTTTCTGACAGGACGGTTAAGTTTTCCGGGAAGATATACCGTGTTGACAAAGGGAAAAACTGGTATTCAGATATCTGCAAGGATCAAAGATACGGCGGAAAGAGATCGATTGACCGGAATTGTTTCGGGTGAAGAAATCGAAGGTGCGGCATGGATGATCCGGACAGAAGCTTCCGGACAGAGAGCAGAAGTGATCGGGGAAGAGATGCATCGCTTAGAAGTTGACTATAATAGAATTATGTCAACTGCATGCATGAGAACATGTTTCAGTAAACTGATGTCAGGAGATTCGCCGTATACGCAGTTGATCAAAAAGTTTGCTCACGGCAGTACATGCAGAGTGACAACGGATCTTCCGGAAGTTTATGATGAATTGAAAGAAAATTTTGGCCGATGGGGTCTATCTGAGGAAGCTTTGCAATACTATAAGGATGATTCCTATCCGCTGATCAAGCTGAAGGGGATTGAAGCGCAGATGGATAAAGCACTGCAGAAGCGTGTCTGGATGAGATCCGGCGCCTATCTGGTAATTGAACCGACGGAGGCTCTGACAGTGATCGATGTGAATACAGGCAAGGCCATCGGCAAACAGAAGATGGAGGAAAATTTTTTCAAGATCAACCTTGAAGCGGCGCAGGAAGTGTGCCGTCAGCTGCGTCTTCGCAATATTTCAGGTATTGTGATCGTCGATTTTATTAATATGAAAGATCCGGAGCATTTAAAGGCGCTTATGGATGTGCTGAGAGAAGAGGCGGCAAAGGACAGTGTACAGACAACGGTTGTGGACCGGACATCGCTGCATCTGGTGGAGATGACCAGAAAGAAAGTACACAGGTCTTTGGCGGAGCAGGTTCGCCTGCTGCCAGTGTAAGAGATTTTGGAAACGATTGATAGTTCAAATCGTAAGATTTTCGTAAAGAATTGCGCAAATCGTAAGGAAATTACATCTGTTTTTGGACACATTTTCTGATATAATAAACTTATTCAAACAGTTAATGATCGAAAGTGTTTGAGAGAATAAATGTTATTTTTTGAATGGAGGCGCATTTATGAAAAGAATGAAGAAGCTGACCAGTATCGGTCTTGTACTTGCAATGACTGTCGGCTTGTTGGCCGGGTGCTCAGGAAGCGGAAGCGGAAATGGTGAGGATGCTTCCACATCAGGCGGAAAAGGCCGCTATGTGGAGGAAAACTGGGGAGATCCATTGGAATCTCAGGATGATAACAGTTACAGTTATATTCAGACGATGAAGCAATTGTCGGACGGTACGATCCGTGCAATTGTCAGTGACAGTTCGGACAGAGGATTTTCAGTTAAGGATTCTACAGACGGCGGTAAGACATGGGGGGATGCTTCCATGGATTTATCAGCCCTTGATCAGCTGAATCTCGGAGATGATAATACAGATGATGACGGCAATGGTGATTATGCTTACGTGGGCAGTATGACCATTGATGCGGATGGCGATCTGGCTTTTGTTTATACACAGAGCCACTCAGAGACGAAGGATAATGTGACTTCTGTGGATTCAACTGAGAAGTATTATCTTCTGACAAAGGACGGCAAGCTGTCAGAGATAGCCATGGAGATTCCGAATCTCCAGAAGGAGCAGCATTATGAATATGATTCATCTGAGGATGAGACCGGTTCGAAGACCGATGATCCTGCTGATTCCGGTGTTTCCGCTGAATCTGAGACAGAGGATGACGGCGTTGTGATCAATGAAAATGGTGACAGCGACAATAAGGGTGATACAGAGGCATCCAATGGTATCCAGACGCTCAAGTTAAAGGATGCCGAGAACCTGTATGTTGCAGATTATAACGGTGCAGTCTATCATGTGACAACGGCTGACGGCAAGATTGTAGCCACATTTGATGATATGAACTATGTCAACAATATGTATCTGTGCGGTGACAAGCTGCTGCTTGATGATTATGAGAAGGTTTATGAATATGATACAGCAACGGATAAGAAGACAGCTGAACATGAAGCATTGGCCAGTGTGATTACCTCCAAGGGCAGTGTCACGATCGCAGATTATCTGAAGGATGGACATACGATTTATTATTCCTGTACAGAGGGTATCTATACATACGATCTGGATAAGGATACTTCCGAACAGATTGTGGATGGCAATATGTCATCCCTGGTTTCCCCAAGTGGCAATGTAGAGTATCTGATTCCGAAAGATGACGGACAGATTTTTGTGAAGTTCAGTGATTATACCGGAGATACGTCTGAAGAATCTTTCCTGAATTATGCTTATGACAAAGATGCTGCAAAGCGTCCGGATAAGGAACTGACCATCTATACATTAAAGGATGATTATACAATCCGTACACTGGCTGCTGCTTACCAGAAGGCACATCCGGATGTTTATGTGAAGGTTGAAAGCGGTGTCAGCGGTGATGATGCAGTGACAACATCCGATGCCATCCGTACATTGAACACAGAAGTAATGGGCGGCAACGGCCCGGATATCCTGCTTATGGATGGACTTCCGGTTAATTCCTATGTGGAAAAGGGATTACTTGCAGATGTCAGTGATACAGTGAATCCGCTGATCTCTGACGGCAAGCTTTTTGATAAGATCGCACAGACCTATAAAGGTGATGACGGCAAGATTTATGCAGTGCCGATGACCTTCCAGGTGCCGATTGTAATTGGCCGTAAGAGTGATCTTGAGAAGCTGAATAATTTGTCGGATTTCGCTTCTCTTGCTCAGGATTTTGTCAAGGATCACAAGAAGAATGAGAATTTTATCGAATCCTATAGTTTATATTCAATGGTTGGCGATATGATGTATACCAACTCAGCCAGTTGGTTCAAGGAAGACGGATCTCTTGATTCTGACAGCCTGAAATCCTATCTGAACGATATTAAGACCATTTATAATGCGGTTTACGAAACTTTATCAGATAAAGATAAGTCCGATATGGATCAAATGAAGCAGTACTATGTAAGTGAGGATTATGAAATGGATGCTTCCTGGTACGGCTCAGATCCAAGTTATATGGCTATGTACATTATGGCCGGCATGAATCGCATTGCCTACGGCAATATGGCCGGAACAAGCAGCCTTGGAGATCTCGCATCCATCATGAGAAAGGATGCCGACATTAATTACAAAGCACTGCCTGGTTCTGTTCAGAATGTTTATGTTCCGTCAGAGATTATTGGTATCAATGCCAAATCCAAGAATATAGACACAGCTAAAGATTTCTATGCATTTGCCCTGAGTGCAGACGGTCAGAAGGCCATTGACAGTTACAGTGGATTCCCAGTGAATAAAGAACGCTTTGATGCTTCACTGGTTGATCCGGATGCAGGCACAGAAGGCTATGATCCGAATGAGTCCAAAGGCAGTTGGGGTATGACGGATGAGGATGGCAATGAGATCTCTGTTGACAGTTACTGGCCGACAGACGATCAGATCGCACAGCTGAAGAACCTGATCGATTCTCTGGATACACCGTCTTATGGCGATTATACGATTTTGTCAACGATTTTGAAGGACAGTATGAATGCCATTATCGGAGATACTTCTGTGGATGATGCAGTCGAACAGGTTGTCAAAGATATCGATATTTACTTATCTGAATAAGAAAGAGGTATGAAAGCTTATGAAGATCAGCCTGAATAAGAAAAAACTTACTGATATTGCTTTCATTGTACCGAGTTTAGCAGGGGTCAGCATTTTTGTGCTGATCCCCTTTATAGATGTATTGCGCCGCTCTTTTACGAATGTATCGGGTACGCAGTTTGTTTTCTTTTCAAATTACATCACGATTTTTCAGAATGCGGCATTCAGACTGGCGTTTTCGAATACCATCAAGTTCATGGTGATCTGCATTCCGATCCTGATGATTTTTTCATTGCTGATCGCAGTGTTTTTGAATGCAGGCATCCGGGGAGCCAATTATCTGAAAACGGCATATCTGGTGCCCATGGCGATCCCGGTGGCTTCGGTTGTGCTGATCTGGCGGCTTTTGTTTCATCAGAATGGCTATTTCAGCGGCCTTCTGCATATGTTTGGGATGCAGTCACAGGATTGGATGGATACAGGATTTGCCTTCTGGATTCTTGTTTTCAGCTACGTCTGGAAAAATCTCGGTTACAATGTTGTTCTGTGGATGGCGGGTCTGACGGCTATCCCGGATACCCTTTATGAGGCGGCCAGAGCAGATGGGGCCAATAATATTCAGTGTTTTCGGTATATCACCATGCCGAACCTGATGTCGACACTGTATACAATCACGGTGTTGGCCTTTTTGAATTCTTTCAAGGTGTTCAGGGAGGCTTATCTGGTGGCGGGGGATTATCCTCATGAAAGTATGTATCTGCTGCAGCATTTGTTCAACAACTGGTTTAGGGAATTATCCCTTGACAAAATGTCTGCAGCGGCAGTTGTGATCGCATTGCTGATCCTTGTGCTGATTCTGGGTCTGCAGCGTTCATGGGACCGTGAAGATTAGGAGGCAGGAGATGAAACATAAGATTTTTAAAAGAATATTACTCCTGCTGCTTTTGGTTCTGGCAGTTATCATCTGTTTTCCGGTGGTGTTTCTGATTGTCGGTTCTCTGATGGGAACGGATGAATTGAATCATTATCTGGGGGCTGTGCTTGGAAAATCCGATGGTTTTGCTTCATGGGCACTGCTGCCGACATATCCGACCTTTAAAGCTTATGTACAGCTCCTTTTGGATTCGCCGGAATTCTTTGTGATGTTCTGGAATTCCGTGAAGATGACGGGAGCGATTTTGCTCGGACAGATCGTGACCGGTGTGCCTGCAGCATGGGGTTTTGCAAGACTTGATATCCCGGGAAAGAAGGTTTTATTTAACCTGTATATCATTCTTATGCTGATGCCATTCCAGGTCACGATGCTGTCGAATTATCTGACACTGGATGCGATGCATCTGGTAGATACGCAGTGGGCCGTTATTTTGCCGGCCGCATTTTCCACATTCCCTGTATTTATTATGTATCATTTCTTCAGAAGTATTCCGAAGGGCATTATTGAATCGGCGGAATTAGATGGTGCCAATAAGTTTCAGGTGTTTTTGTCGATTGGGGTGCCACTTGGTTCATCCGGCATTGTCTCAGCGCTGGTCTTAAGTTTTCTGGATGCGTGGAATCTGATCGAACAGCCGCTGACATTTTTGAAGTCAAAGACGTTGTGGCCGTTGTCTCTCTATTTGCCGAATATCAGTATGGATAATGCAGGCTTGGCTTTTGTGGCATCGGTGATCACACTTGTTCCGTCACTGCTTGTTTTTCTTGCAGGACAGAACTATCTGGAACAGGGTATTGCAGCTTCGGCTGTCAAAGAATAAAGTCTTATAAGTGATCGACTTGTGAAAAAGAGGAGATACCAAACAATGAAATTAAAGCAACTGATGGATTTTGAGATGGATAAGAATAAAAAGAGTTCCCTTCAGGTCAAAGCTGTCAAAGCGCTGGCGGGGTTCCTTATTCTGATGTTTTTATTAACGATTCTGTCAAGAGCCGCTGATTCTCTGACTATTGCGAAAGTCACAGCATCTGCTGCAACAGGCGGTGTTATCAGCCATAATATTGAAGTGGACGGCAATATTACGCCGAATAAAGATATTGCCATATCAACAAGTGCCAATATTAAGATTGCCTCCGTGGAAGCGACGGAGGGCAAAACCGTCAAAAAGGGAGATCTGCTGATCCAGCTTGATACAGCTGATCTTAAGAAAAAATTGCTTCAGGCGCAGAAAGAACTGCAGGTGGCAAAGGCAACAGCCTCTGACAAGAAAGCGAATGAAGCCATTGCGGCAGATACGAAATCAAAAAGCCTTCAGAGAACCTATGAAGATTATAATCAGACGGTGGCGGATGCCAATGACAGTGTTTCAAAAGCCAAATCTGATATGAACGAGGCCTGGAATGCTTATAATACATATAAGAATAGTAACAGCAATTCCGGTGAAACGGATACGACAGTCAGTGATTCTCTGGAGAAAACGGTTGAGGAGAAGCAGCTGGCTTATGATAAAGCAGTTACCAATCTGGATGGGGTCGAAAAAGATATAGAGGCGGATGTCCGGAAGGAGATTGATAAGGCTGAAGAGGCCAGTAAGGATGAAAGCGGCAATTCCACCCTGACTCAGGAGGACAAGCAGAAAATCCGTGAACAGGTGAATGCCCGCCCGGAAAATGTTTCCCTGCTGCAAAATGCCAATGATCAGATCAATACAGCAAAGGATGCATTGACGGAAGCCGAGAATGCGTTGTCTGCTTATAACGAGCAGCAAAATAACAGCAGCAGTACCAGCTATGATGAGCAGTTAAAGACATTGTATGATGATTATAAAGCAAAGGAAGAAGCTTATAATGAAGCAGTGAAGCAGCGGCAGTCCACCATCCAGTCTGCGAACCGGACGCTGGAGGATGCCAAAGCACCTGAGAACGTTGATACTGCGACGGCATTGACTGAAAATGATGATCTGGAAGAAAAGCAGCTGGCAGTGGATGAGCTTCAGAAGGTGATGGATGTCAATGGCAAGATCACGGCACCTTCCGATGGCCTGATCACAAAGGTGAATGTGACAACCGGTGAGACGACCACAGAAGATACAGCTATCCGTATTTCAGATCAGAGTGCCGGATATAAGTTTACAGCAACCTTGGACAAGGCCAGTGCCAAATATCTGTCAAAGGATGATAAGGTAACCCTGGATCTTGGCAACGGCACAACCGTTGAAGGTTTAACGGTACAGAGTATTGATGTTTCAGCAGAAGATAAGAATTCCTATGAATTGACGGTTTCTATCCCTGCCAAGGTCAAGAAACTGGGAAGTATCGCTACATTGAAAGTGGAGAAAGCCAGCAAGAAATATGATACATGTGTTCCGCTAGGTGCGCTGCATAGTGACGGAGACAAGTACTATGTGTATGTGATCAATGAAAAGGATACCATTCTGGGTACAGAAACAGCGGTGGATAAGGTTCAGGTGGATATTCTGGACAAGAATAATGAACAGGCAGCCATTGAAGGCTCTTTCAGTTGGGGACAGCAATTTGTCCTGACATCCAGCAAGACACTGCGCAACGGAGATCGTGTGCGTCTTGTGGAGGGAGAATAATGCGGCGGGCGGCAAAGCATGCGGGTAAATATATCCTTCTTTTGATCATGCTCGTATGCTTTGGACATATTCTGGCCATGGGTACGGAAATCGGAGGCTATGGTACGCCGGTGATCTATTATCTGAAAGAGGGCTATTTCCTGTCAACCGTGCAGGACATGCGAAAAAACGATGAGGAACTGGAGAATTATCTTCCCTTTACAGCGGTGGGGAGCCTTGATCAGCAGACCTTTACCAATGATGATCTCGGTAAAACTCTGACAGGTACGCTTACCTATATATATGGCAGTTCGGAGAATCTGTGTTCATCGGACGGCGAATTGATGGAGGACGATCTGACCGGCTGTGTATTGAGCAGTAAAGCGGCCTGGGAACTGTTTGGGGAGAGTGCCATAACCGGAGGCATTGTGACTTATAATGAAAAAAGCTACTATGTCAGAGGTGTTTATGAGGATACGAATGCGGTGGTTATTCTTCCGGCAGAGGCTGTTTTTGACAAGAAGCAGAGCGAAAATAGCGGGCAGAACAATTATCCGGCATCGGATGCAGATACTTCAGCTCCATCGACGGATACAGGGACAGCATCTGCTGATTCAGGGAATACAGGCAATGCAGCTCAGGAACCATCCTTCAGCAAAATTGTCATCAAACCGGGAACAGAGATAAGCGGCAATGCAGAGAGAACGGAATATCTTCAGGCTTTTGAAAACAGATGGGGATTGGGCAGCGATAAAACAGATTGTCAGATTTATCAGCGGCTGGCGGTGTTTTTTATGTTCCTTCTTCCGGCATTGATTCTGATTCTTGTGGTGATTCGCGGTATCCGGTTTCTGATGGTCAACAGGTACCGTCCTTTCTGGCTGGCGGCCGGATTTGTGGGGCTGGCTGTGATGATCATGGTGTTCTTTGCCATTTGTCAGGCAAAACCGTCGATTCCTGCGGATATGATACCGAATACCTGGTCTGATTTTGACTTCTGGGGTGAAAAAATCACAACCTTCAAAAACAGTATACAGCATATTCTTTTTATCGATAAGAGTGAAGTGGAGCTTGGCTATTTCAGACCGCTGACATCCATGGTGGGTTATGCCGCTGTGGCGGTGATCATGTTTTTTGCTTCAGGAAGATTTTTCAAACCGGAGAAGGCAGAAGGCTTGTATGGCATGATACTTGCCGTGTGCGTGACGGAATTGATCGCTGTGTATCTGCTTCACAGATTCGGTGTCATGATAGAGGGAAAGAGAATGATGCTTTATCTCTGGCCTTACTTTGTTATTGGTCAGTTTATATTCCGAAAAAAAGACGCAAAAGTTGATGAAAAAACGGTTGACAGAGTTTGAAAAACATGGTAGTATACAGAAGATGCCGCACAGTGAGGTCTAAATTAATCCCTGTTTTTTGAACAAAAAAATCGACAGTTTTTGACGACTGTCGA
>JABLTO010007415.1_pt1 | contig 34094 bp, 39 predicted proteins | sample 7160091 | NCBI WGS metagenome assembly JABLTO01 (sample SAMN14651225, study PRJNA627086) | human gut metagenome | isolation source: feces | host: Homo sapiens
AACTTTTCTAAATTTACTTCTTCTCTTATTTTTATTTTCTTTATTTCTATTTTTAATATACTTTGTAAAAAATCTATTAAGAATTCTTCATTTCCTTTTCTTGCAAAGAAGGCTGTAAAAATTATATCGTTTTTTAAATTAAATTTACTCATATATTTTTCCTTTCTTTATTATAACAATTTGTATTTTCTTATTCAAGATTTTGTTATAATTTTTACCTGTTCATTTCTGTTTTTCCTCCTTTCCTTTAGATTTGTTTTTCATTTGGATTTTTTAAGAATAAAAATCACCTTGAAATAAATGTTTTGAAAAAAATAAACATATTGCAATTTTTTATTTTACAATATGTTTATTTTATATAATATTCTATTAAATTTTTCAAGTGTTTTTGTATTTTAATCTTCATACATAAAATAGATGCAGTATAATCTGCATCTATTTTAAATTAATATTTCTATTTATTTTCTACACTTCTATTTGCTATTTCAATTGCTTTTGTTACTATATTACCACATGTTTTTGATGGTACGTTTCCCCATCCTCCATCTTTTTGTACTTGTTCATATACACCTAATTCTTTTGCTATTTCTTCTTTTAGATTTTTAGATATTAGTTTGCTATTTCTAGACATTTTGTAATACCTCCTCTATCTAAGAAAACAATTATTTAATTCGTTTTCTTAATATTATTATGGGCAGTATTATTAAATTTATTTTTTCAATTTTTTACATTGTTAGTGTTCCATTTCCAGTATCTACAACTAGTAATATATCTTCTTCTCTTCCGTTTTCTGCATTTATATATACTATATAATTTTTGTTGTTTACTTTTCCTTTAAATTCATAACAAAGTATTTCTGTTTGATATTCTGTTGGAATTATTGCTAATTTCTCACTTTCTACTTCTAATTTTTTATTTAATGTTTTTTTAGCTTCTTCTAATGTTATCTTCGGATTTTCAATGTTTCTAACATAATGTGAATTTAAGTATCCACTTGTTTCCATTCCCATTATTTGTCCATTATCTAAAGCTATTTTTATTTTAATTAAATCTGGATAAATTATTACTCCATTTTGTTCATATGCAAAATTTATTGTTAACATTCCACCTTCTTTTATATAGTAAGTTTCTTTCATATTTTCTATTTCTCTTGAAACTAAAAATTCTTTTGCCTTCGTTACCGCTTCTTCTTCATTCATACTTTCTGCATTTATCTCTCTATTGTATGACATATACACAATATGTCCGCCTTTTTTGCTAATTGAAATACTCATTTTGTTATCATCTCTACCATCTTGTAAATTTACACTAAAGTCGTAAGTTAGTATTTCTGTATTTTCAGATTCTCCATTTAATGAAATTTCTTTTATGTTTTCTGTTCCTACAAAATTTTCTACAACTTTTTTTGCATCTTCTTCTGATACTTCTTCTCCTGTCAGTCCTTTCTTTTCTTTTAAAGTTAAGTGTTCTGAAAATGCTCCATCATATATAAGTCCTGAATATTCATGAAAATTTTCTTCTAAATTACTAAAACTATCTAAAGAAATATTACTAACTTGTTGAGCAAATGCATTGTTTGTTCTTTGAGTTAATTGTTTCCAACTTATTCTTCCACTTTCCATATCTGTAGATAATTGTGCTAATGTATTTTCTAATTCAACACTATAATTATATAATTCATTTAAATTATCTAATTCTTCTTGTGTTAAACTTTCATTGTAAATATTTTTTCTTGATAAACTATAACTATAATCACTTACTTGATTTAAAAATTTTTCTGTTTTTTCAAGTTCATTTGTATTAACAGGTAATTCTGCTAAATAAGCTTGAGCAAGATTTGCCTCTCTCCACACATTTGTAAGAGTTTCTGCTCCATGTTCAGGAGTTGTGGATATTACAGATTTTGCAAGATAAGTTTCCACATTTTGCACATAATTTATTAATTCATACAAAGATTGATTATAATCATTTTCAGAAACTTGAATATATTTTTCATTTTGATAAATTATAAGACTCACCAATAAACTTAAAAGTAAAATTGCAACAATTATTATAATTCTAACAAATTTATTATTAATTGCTTTTTTAATATTTTCTTTCATAAAAACACCTACACTTTTTTTATAATATTTTGCATAAATTTTAAAAAAATTATTCCATTTTTTGAATTTTTATTTAATTTATGTTAGAATTTTTTAAAATTATTAGAAAGACAAAATAATAATTAAGATTAAATTTCGCGAAGCAAGTGGGGACCTTTCCGCCATTCTTCAAAATTCTTTGAATTTTGTTAGAATGGCGTGAATGGGGAGCTTCGATGAAATTTTAGATTAATTAATTATTTTGGCTTATATGTAGATTATAAGGAGATTTTTAAATGAAAAAAATATTAATATTTTACGCATCTTATGGTGGTGGTCATCTTTCTGCTGCTAATTCTATAAAAAATTATTTAAGCAGTAATTATGAAAATATAGATGTAGAATTAATAGACTGTATGAAATACATAAATAAACCTATAGAAAAAATTACAACTACTGCATACAATGAAATGGCCAAAAAGGCACCTTGGGCATGGGGGAAAATTTATAGTGATTCTCAAAAAGGTCCTCTTGCTCATATTACAACAAGATCTAATCAAGTTTTTGCAATTAAATTATTACGTTTATTGCGAGAAAAAAATCCAGATTTAATTATTTCTACACATCCATTCGGCAGTCAAATGTGTAGTTATTTAAAAAGAAAAGGCAAAATAACTTCAAAAATTGCAACAATTCTAACAGACTTTGCTCCTCATGACCAATGGCTTGTAGGAAGTGATTATACAGATTATTTTTTTGTTGCACATAATAAAATGAAAGAATATTTAATTTCAAAAAATATTCCTGAGAATAAGATATTTGCAACAGGAATTCCAATTTCTAATAAATTTTTAGAAACCTTTAATACAAGCAAAATATTAAACTCTTTAGGTTTAAAAGAAAATTTAAAAACAATTTTATTTTTTGCTGGCGGAAAATTTGGTCTTGGAAAATCTAGAACTTTAGAAATTTTTAATACACTTGTAAATGATTTTAACAATATACAAGTTATTGCAATTTCAGGAAAAAATAAAAAAATGTATGAAGATTTTAATCAAATTGTAAAAGCTGCTAATAAAACAGATTTTATAAGAGTATTTGAATTTGTAAACAATGTTCCAGAATTAATGGCTATTTCAGATATAGTTATTACAAAACCAGGTGGACTAACAACCACAGAAAGCTTAGTTTCAGGACTTCCAATGATTATTATAAACCCAATACCAGGTCAAGAAGAAGAAAATGCTCAATTTTTAGAGCATTCAAACATTGGAATTTGGCTAAAAAAACAAATGAATATAACAGAAACAATTTCTAACTTTATATCAAATGATGCGAAATTAAAACAAATGAAAGAAAACACAAAAAAAATTTCAAATAGAAATTCGACAAAAGACATTTGCACAATTTTAAAAGCGGGATTAAATTAATTCTGCTTTTTTTTTACAAATTTAATTCCTTATAAATTTCGTTGTAAAACTCAACTATGTTTTTAAACGTAATATCAATATTTTGTTGAAAAGTCATTGAAATTATATTTATAGCATTAAACATTATTTCATTTTGCTTTTTCCTTAATACCAAAACATCTTTTTTATCTTTTATATATTTTTCTAATGTAGGAAACATATTTTGATTTTCCTCTTTCTAATTTTATTTTTTCACCACCTTTTATTTAAGCACAAAAATAGAGAGCCATAAAAATAAGCTCCCTATACATTTATTACCTAGCTCTATTTATATTTCGCCCTCTAGGAGGCGATTAACATTTATTAAAACATTATATAATGCTGAAAACTTTATGTTTCAAGTAATATTATTATATGTAATATTACAAAAATTTATCAATAATTAATATTTTTTATTATAATGTTGTATATGGTAATACAGCAATATGTCTTGCTCTTTTTACTTCTAAAGTAATGTCTCTTTGATGTTTAGCACATGCTCCTGTTGCTCTTCTTGGTAGTATTTTACCTTTATCATTTATGAATTTTTTTAATTGTTCAGCATTTTTATAATCTAATACTAAATCTTTATTAGCACATAAAGGACATACTTTTTTTCTCATTTTTCTAAATCTTGGGTTGTAATCATCATCGTTGTTTCTTCTATTATTGTTATGTTTTTTGTCTGCCATTTTATTTTCCCCCTTTCTTTACTTAAAATGGTAAATCATCTCCTGAAGTAGTTTCAAAGTCTGAATTTCCACCTGGCATTTCTCCAAATGTATTTTCAAAACCACTTGCATCTCCATCTCTTTTACTATCTGCAAAATATGTTTCTTCTGCAACAACTTCTGTTACATAGTGTTTTTGTCCTTGATCATCATCCCAAGTTCTTGTTTGGATTCTTCCAATTATTCCAACTTGTTGACCTTTTCTAAAATATTTACTACAGAATTCTGCTGTTTTTCCCCATGCAACTATGTTTATAAAATCTGCTTGTCTTTCTTCACCTTGACGTACAAATCTTCTATTTACTGCTAAAGAAAATGTTGCAACCATAGTATTGTTAGTTTGTGTATATCTAACTTCTGGATCTCTTGTTAATCTTCCCATTAAAATTACTTTGTTCATTTACAATTACCTAAACCTTTCTAGAAGGCTCCCTACTTCTTATTTTTCGTCTTTTCTTACAACTATAAATTTAATTACTTCATCTGTAATTCTATAGTTTCTTTCTAATTCTGCTATAGATTCTGGTGCAGCTTCAAAAGTAAATACTACATAATAAGCTTCTTTGTTTTTCTTAACTTCATAAGCTAATTTCTTTTTACCTAACTCGTCTACTTTTTCAACTTTACCATTTTTATTAATCAAATCTGTAAAAGTTTTAATAAGGTTTTTCATTCCTTCTTCTTCAACAGATGGATTAATAATGATAACACTTTCGTATTTATTCATTATTTTCACCTCCTTTTGGATATATAACCCATTGTTACAATGAGTAAGGAGAAAAGCTCTCACTTTTCAACTTTGCCTATTCTAACATAGTTTACCATAAAAATCAAGCAAAAGCTTGCAATTTGTATAAACATTTTATGTTTGTTAATAATATAATTATAAGAGGTGTTATTTATGAAAATTGGATTAGCTCTTTCTGGTGGTGGAATTAGAGGAATTGCTCATGCAGGTGCTTTAAAAGCTTTCGAGGAAGAAAATATTAATATAGATATTATTGGCGGTTGCAGTAGTGGTAGTATTATTGCTAGTTTATACGCCATCGGTTACTCTCCTTATTACATATACGAGTTATTTAAAAGATATGCCAAAGAGATTATTAATGTTAATAGTGCTCCTATAATTTCTGGAGTTGGTAATTATTTTATTAACAAAACAACTTCACTAAAAGGTTTGCATAGTGGTGAAAATATAGAAAAGGCATTTAATAGATTTGCTTATAAAAAAGGAGTTCAAAGGATTTCGGATGTAAAAATACCATTAGTAATTCCAGCTGTGGATATTTTAAATTCCACAGAATATATATTCACAAATAATATACCCAAAGATGAAAAAGATAAATCTAGATATATTACCGACATTACAATTGGAAAGAGTGTAACTGCAAGTAGTTCTTTTCCTGCTGCCTTTTCTCCTTGTAAATTTAAAGAGCATTTATTTATGGATGGTGGAATTTTAGATAATATTCCAGTAGAGGAAGTAAAAAAGCAAGGCGCAGACAAAGTTATTGCTATTAGTTTTCATAGTGATGAAATAGATGAAAATAGCAATATTATGGATTATGTAATGAAAACTATTGATATTATGGGAAAACAAATTTCAGAAAATTCTCTTTCAAAAAGTGATTATATTTTAGATATTTATACTGATAAATGTGGTTTATTAGACGTAAGTAAGTTAGATTCTTGCTATAAATATGGTTATGATGCTGTTAAAAGTAAAATTGATGAAATTAAAGAAAATTTAGATTTATAATTTTTCTTGTAAATTACATAATTCTGTGCTAAAATAAGTTCTAGTTTATTTTAGGAGAAGATTTATGTTAGATATAATAATAGATACACTTATAGATAGTATAAAATTACTGCCTTTTTTGTTTGTTACTTATTTAATTTTAGAATATTTGGAACACAAAACTGGTGGTAAAGCTCAAAATATTATAAAAAAATCTGGTAAGTTTGGACCTGCTATTGGAAGTTTACTTGGTATTGTTCCTCAATGTGGTTTTTCTGCCGCTGCTGCTAATTTTTATGCTGGAAGAGTTATAAGTTTAGGTACATTAATTGCCATTTTTTTATCAACATCTGATGAAATGCTTCCAATTTTAATTTCTGAGGCTGCTCCTATAAGTCTTATTGGAAAAGTAATTTTAATAAAATTTATAATTGGTATGATTTGTGGATTTATTATAGATTTATTTTCAAAATTCTACAGTAAAGAAAAAAATATGGAAGAAGAAATTGAACATCTTTGTGAACACGACCATTGTGATTGTGAACATGGTGTTGTAAAATCTGCTATAAAACATTCTTTAAATATATTTGTATTTATAATAATTGTATCTTTTATACTAAATTTATTAATACATTTTATAGGAGAAGATACTATTAGTAGTATTTTTAATAGCAATAAAATTTTAGGGCCAATTCTTGCAAGTTTTGTAGGACTAATTCCTAATTGTGCTTCATCTGTAATTTTAACACAACTTAACTTATCTGGAGTAATTCCTCTTTCAACAATGATTTCTGGATTACTTGTAAATGCAGGTTTAGGATTACTTGTATTATTTAGAGTTAATAATAATATTAAAGAAAATATATTAATTACAACTTTACTTTATGTAATTGGAGTTCTAAGTGGATTTATATTAAGGATATTTTTATAATTTAATTTATTGTACATGTAGGGGCGACCATTGGTCGCCTTAAATTTATAAAAAATCTTTTATTAAAATATGGCGGTCAATGACCGCCGCTACATTTTATTAATTTAATTCTATCTTATTTAATTATTCATACATTTCTTTTTTTCTTGAAAATAATTTTCTTATTTTATTAAAAATTTTCTGTACAAAATTTTCCTCCTTATAAACAACCATTGATAAAAATTCTTTTCCAATTTCTATCTCATCATCTTCTTGTTTTTCCTTATCTTCTTGCTCAATTTTTTGTTCCATTTCCTGCTCTTCTTGTTGTTTTAACTCTTCTTGATATTTATCTTCATTTTCATCAAATAATTCTCTTAATTTTATTTTTTCTTCTTCATCGCACCAATAATTTAAATGTAAGAATGCTATTATACTAATTGATTCTTTCTTAACAACTTGTCTATCTAATGCAACTGTTGTAGCATATACTGGATTATATTCCGAAGATTTTTCTTCTTTTATTATATTATAAATATCTTTTGGTAGTTTATCTATGTATTCTTTTCCTAGTATATTTAATATTGCATATACTTCTGAATATATGTCTTTAACTGTGTTTTCCATGTTTTTTCTTTACCTCTTTCTCTTCTGTTTCTTCTATATTTTCTATTTCTTCTTTTGCCTTATTTTCATGTTCTTTTATCATTGTACTATATGTTTCAAACGCATTTTGCAAGTTAGTTTTATTCACATCAAAACTTTTATATGTTTCTATTAGCTCTTCATGTGTTACTTTTAATAAATCTTCAACTTTTTTATTTAATTCTTTAGTTTCTTCCATTTATTCCTCCATTTATATTCCAAGTATTTTTTTAGCATTTTCTACATCTTCTTCAGTTGGTATTTTAACATTTTCTAATTCATATTTTAAACCTAATTCTTTCCATTTATGTTTACCCATATCGTGATATGGCAATATTTCAACTTTTTCTACTGTTTTTAAAGATTTTATAAATTCTTTTAATTTTTCTAAATCTTCTTTTTTATCCGTATAGCCTGGTACTAGCACTTGTCTTATCCACATTTCTTTATTATTTTCACTTAAATATTTAGCAAATGCTAATTCCTTTTTGTTAGAAAATCCTATTAAATCTTTACAAATTTCTTCATTTATACATTTTATATCTAATAAGAATAAATCCGCTAAATCTATTACTTTTTTTATATCTTCGGTTAATTCTAAATTTCCAGATGTGTCTATTGTAACATTAATATTTTCTTGTTTCAACCTTGTACATACATCTATTAAAAATTTTGGTTGTAATAAAGGTTCTCCTCCACTAAAAGTAACTCCTCCATTAGATGCAATAAAATAATTTTTATATTTTAAAATTTTGTGTATAACTTCATCTGTAGAATATTGTTTTCCACAGTTTGTAGGCCATGTATCTCTATTTTGACAATATTTACACTTCATATGACAACCTTGCATAAATATCACAAATCTAATTCCTGGTCCATCTAAAGCTCCCAAGCTTTCAAAGGAATGGATATATCCCATATTTTTATCTTGCATAATTCTTTCCACCTATATTTATTAAATTTGCTCCATTTCGCAATTTTTAAGCAAAATGGAGCTATTTTAAATTACATTCTTTCATGAATTGTTCTGTGTATAACATCTAATTGTTGTTCTCTTGTTAATTTTATAAAGTTTACAGCATATCCTGAAACCCTTATTGTTAGTTGTGGGTATTTTTCTGGATGTTCCATTGCATCTTCTAATAACGCTCTATCAAATACATTTACATTTATATGATGACCTGTTTGCATGAAATATCCATCTAATAAACCAACTAAATTATTAACTTTTGTTTCTTGTTCTTTTCCTAATGTTCCTGGTGTTATTGAAAATGTATAAGAAATTCCATCTTCTGAATATTCATAAGGAAGTTTTGCAATTGTGTTCATAACTGCAACTGCTCCATTTGTATCTCTTCCATGTAATGGATTTGCACCTGGTCCAAATGGTTCTCCAGCTCTTCTTCCATCTGGTGTATTTCCTGTTGCTTTTCCATAAACAACATTTGATGTTATTGTTAATATAGATAATGTATGTTTTGAATTTCTATATGTTTGGTATCTTTCTAACTTTTTCATAAATGTTTTTACAATACCTATAGCAATTTCATCTACTCTATCATCATCATTTCCATATTTAGGAAAGTCACCTTCTATTTTATAATCTACTGCTAAACCTGTTTCATCTCTTATAACTTTAACTTTTGCATATTTTATAGCAGATAAGGAATCTACAACAACTGAAAGACCTGCAATTCCACATGCCATTGTTCTTTTTATATCTTTATCGTGTAAAGCCATTTCCAAGGCTTCGTATGAATATTTATCATGCATATAATGAATAGCATTTAATGCTTTAATATATATTTTTGCAACATAATCCATCATTGTACTAAATTTTTCAGCTACTTCGTTATAATCTAAATATTCTGAAGTAATTGGCTCAAATTTTGGTGTTATTTGTTTTCCAGAATTTTCGTCTCTACCACCATTTATTGTATATAAAAGTGCTTTTGCTAGGTTTGCTCTTGCACCAAAAAATTGCATTTGTTTTCCTATTTCCATTGCAGAAACACAACAAGCAATTCCATAGTCATCTCCTAATGTTAATCTCATTAAATCATCATTTTCATATTGTATTGAAGATGTTCTTATTGAAATATCTGCGCAGAATTTTTTAAATTCTTCTGGTAAATTTTTAGACCATAAAACTGTTAAATTTGGTTCTGGCGCTGGTCCTAAATTATCTAATGTATGTAAAATTCTAAATGAATTTTTTGTAACCATTGTTCTTCCATCTACACACATTCCACCAATACTTTCTGTTACCCAAACTGGATCTCCACTGAATAATTCATTATATTCTGGTGCTCTTAAAAACCTTACAAGTCTTAACTTCATAACAAAATGGTCCATTATTTCTTGTGCTTCTTCTTCTGTTAGATTTCCATTTTTTAAATCTCTCTCAAAATAAATATCTAAAAATGTTGATGTTCTTCCTAAGCTCATAGCAGCACCATTTTGGTCTTTTATTGCACCTAAATATCCAAAATACAGCCATTGAACTGCTTCTTTTGCATTTGTTGCTGGAACAGATATATCAAATCCATATTTTTCAGCCATTTTCTTTAAGTCATTTAAAGCTTTTATTTGTTCCGAAATTTCTTCTCTTTCTCTTATTACTTCTTCTGTAAAATCATCTACATTTAATATGTTTAATTCTTCTTGTTTTTCTTCAATTAAAACATCTACACCATATAAAGCAACTCTTCTGTAATCTCCTATAATTCTTCCACGACCATATCCATCTGGAAGTCCAGTTATTAAATGTGAACTTCTTGCAGCTCTAATATCTGGTGTATATACACTAAATACCCCGTCATTATGAGTTTTTCTTAAATTATGATAAATATATTCTGTTTGTTCATCTACTTTAAGTCCATAAGCTTCACAAGATTTTTCTACAATTCGTATTCCGCCATTTGGCATAATAGCCCTTTTTAATGGCTTATCTGTTTGAAGACCTACTATATCTTCTAATTCTTTATTAATATATCCTGCATCATATGCATTTATTGCTGATGGTGTTTTTGTATCTGCATCTAAAACTCCACCCGCTTCTCTTTCTTTTTTATATAATTCTAAAACCTCGTTCCAAAGTTTCTTAGTTTTCTCTGTTGCTCCCTTTAAAAAGCTACTATCTCCCTCATATGGAGTATAGTTATATCTTATAAATCCTCTAACATCAATTTCTTTTGTCCATTCTCCAGATTTATTAAAGCCTTCCCATGCTTTGAAATCCATAATTTTTATTCCTCCTTTGTAAATAATCCTTCCACTTTTTATATTACCATAAGCACTTTTTTTTAGCAACAAAATTCATCAATAATTTACAAGAAAAATATACCTAATTTTGAGCAATAAATAATAAAAAATTAATATCAACGAATTTTTTTTACAATTTGACATATACTAAAAAAAGTAGTATACTACATTTAAATTAGGTCAATTATATGATGTTAATTTGATGACCGAACTAAGTGGATAGCGAACACTTAGTTCTTTTTTTATGTAAAATATTTAACAAATATTATATTTTTACCTTCTGGCGGACTTAAGGACGCCCCTACAACATTTAAAATTAGATTTTATAATATAAAAAACAAGAGTGCTAGCGATACACTCTTGTCGATTATTTCTAATCTTTATTTTTGTCATCAGCATTTGATTTCATTTCTTTATCTTTCAAAATTAATTCAATCAACTGCCAAATCAAATCATATGATGTCATTTGTATGACCTCCTTTCGCAAAGATTTCCTTTGAAAAGGATGCTTACATTATACTCTATTATTATTTTTAACACAATGCTCAAAAAAATTTTTTAACATTTTTATAATTTATGTATTTTTTCTAATTCATTGGTAAATATAAATAATGTAGTTTCTGTTAATTTATACTCTCAAATGCTATATTTTAGAAAATTAGGAAAATCATTGATTTTCTAAACTTTAAGAGGTGATAAAATTGCAATTGATTACAATATTATGGGAGAAAGAATTAAAAAAGCTAGATTAGAAAAACAACTTACTCAAGAAAATATAGCAGAAAAATTAGATGTTTCTGTTGCATTTTTAAGTAGAATAGAACGTGGTAGTTCTCATATTAATTTAAAAAGATTACAACAGTTGTGTTCTATTTTAGATGTATCCGAAGGATATTTACTTTCTGGAACTTCTGAGGATTCTAAAAATTACTTAAACAAAGATTTTCAGGAATTGTTAGAAAAATGCAATCCAGAACAATTAAAATTAATTTACAACCTTGCAAAAACTGTTGTAGAAAGTGAAAAATAAAGGCTTTTGGCCTTTATTTTTTACAATAATTTTATCATTTCTGGCATATCTTTTGTTTGTACTTTCGGTATATTTATTATTTCAAATTTTGAAATTTTTTCTCCAAATTGTATTTCTACTATATCCCCTACTTTAACCTCATAGCTTGGTTTTACAGTTTTACCGTTAACTGCAACTCTTCCTTTGTCAGCTATTTCATTTGCTATAGTTCTTCTTTTTATTACTCTTGATACTTTTAAAAATTTATCTAATCTCATTTTTTCTCCTTTTATCTATAACATCTATTTCTAAAATTGCATCCACAATTACTATTATTATTGCAATTACAGTTATTACTTATACTATCACTTAAATCACTTATTGCATCTAATACATTATTTATATCACTTTGCGTTGCAGGCCTGTTATTGTTACATCCACAATTACAACTGCTATTTACAAAAGAATTTCCTGCTAATGCATTTGCAGATGGATTATTTGTTTGGCAATTACAACTACTTACAACCGCTTGATTTCCATTTAATGTTATAAGTCCATTATTAGCATTTGCACTAGCAGATGCACTATTATTTCCACAATTACAGTTACTTATTGCAATTGGAGATGTTGCAGAAAGTACTTCTGTTTCTGTATTATTTCTGCCTCCATAAAAACAACTGCAATTAAATTTTCTACAAATCTTACAAATAATACATGATATAACTGCTGCTAAATAAGCAATTATTGCATATATAATTCCTGCAACTATATAATTTAAATTTCCTATAGCAAATGCTACAACTAAAAATACTGCAAATACTATTAATGATATAAGTAACGGATTTTTAATTAATTTTTGAAGTGCAATAGCAACTACAATAACTAAAAATGGAATTGCTAAAAATATTAATAAATTATTCATAAATATATCCTCCTTTCAGAGTTTTTACTATATTTTATGAATAATCTATTTTTATTGTGAATTATTAATTTTTATAATTTACATTCATTAAATATAAACCATGAGCTGGTAATGTTTTACCTGCCTTATGTCTATCCTTACTTTCTATTATATTTTTAATTTCTTCTGGTTTTATTTTTCCGAGGCCCACTTCAACTAATGTTCCAGATATTATTCTAACCATATTATATAAAAAGCCATTTCCTGTTAATTCTATATAAATTCTATTATTTTCTGCTTTTTTAACTTCTGCTTTGTAAATTGTTCTTACACTACTTTTACTGCTTGTACCACTAGATTTAAAAGCTTTAAAATCGTATTCTCCTTCAAAATATTTCGCTGCCTTTTTCATTGCTTCTATATTTAATTTATTTGGTATATGATATTCTAAATATCTATACATAGGTGTTGGAAATTCTGAATTGTCTATTACATATCTATACGTTTTTTTCTTACAATTATATCTACTATGAAATCTTTCTTCTACTTCCTCCGCATTTGTAATTACAATAGATTTTTTTATTTTTGAATTAATAGCAATTGGAAACTTTTCTATTGGAATTTTACTATTTGTTTTAAAATTAGCAACTTGTCCAAAACTATGTACTCCTGCATCCGTTCTACCAGAAGCATTAAGTTCAATTTCTTCTCCTGTCATTTCAGAAAGAACCTTTTCTATTGTTCCTTGAATATTTAGTTTATTAGGTTGTTTTTGCCAACCATTAAAATCTTTTCCATCATACATTATTGTTAATTTAATATTTCTCATTTCATACCTCAGTTAATACACACATTTTTATAAATTTTAATACTATATACTGGTGTTGTATATGAATTTTTCTAATTGTGAATTAATAGCACTTGCTAGTTCTCTTTCTATTGCTATAAGTCAGGGTAAAACACCTCAGGAAATTGGCACTCTTGCAGCTTTTTTTACAGCATTAGGAGATAACCTTGCAATTATTGCTTTAGAAAATGATGATTCTTCTTGTTTATAAATTATAATTCTCTTCTTCCTTCTAAGGCTTGCATAAGTGTTATTTCGTCTGTATATTCTAAGTCTCCTCCAACAGGTATTCCTCTTGCAATTCTTGTTACTTTTATTCCTAAAGGTTTTATTAGTTTAGATAAATACATAGCTGTTGCCTCTCCCTCTACTCTAGGGTTTGTTGCAAGAATTATTTCTTTTACTTTTCCATCTGTAAGTCTTGCCAATAATTCTTTTACCTTTATATCATCTGGTCCTACTCCATTCATTGGAGATATAGAACCATGTAATACATGGTAAACTCCATTAAATTCGTGTGTTCTTTCCATTGCTATAATATCTCTTACATCTTCTACAACACATATAATACTTTCATCTCTTTTTGGATTTGAGCAAATTATACATGGATCTGTATCTGAAATGTTAAAACATTTTGAACAATATTTTAAATTTTTCTTAGCATTTGTTATTGCATTTACAAAGTTATTTATTTCTTCTTCTGAACTATTAAGCATATGAAAAGCAAGTCTAGCAGCAGTCTTATGTCCTATGCTAGGTAATCTTTCAAATGCTTCTATTAATTTTTCTATTGATGGTGAATAAATTGACATTTTTTTCTCCTAAATTACATTAATCCTGGTATATTAAATTGTCCCATTGCTTGGTTTGTAGCACTATCAACTTTTCTTAAAGCTTCGTTAACACATGTTAAAATTAAATCTTCTAGCATTTCTACATCCTCTGGGTCAACAACTTCTTTTTTTATTTTTATTTCTTTAATTACTTTAGCTCCAGAAACTTTTACAGAAACTGCACCTCCACCAGCTGTTGCATCAAAATCCTTTGCTGTTATTTCTGCTTGAGATTTTTCTAAGTCTGCTTGCATTTTCTTAGCCTCTTTCATTAAATTATTAATATTCATTCCTCCAAAATTTCCTCCTGGAAATCCTCCTCTTCTTGCCATTTTATAATTCCTCCTTTTTTATTATTTTATATTGAAAATTATTTTTTTAATCATCTATATTCTAGCTTACAACTTCTATTCATCAATTACATCTAGATTAACATCATTTTTTTGAGCAAAATTTTCTATTCCATTATCAATATGTAATTTAGATAAATCTGTATTTTTATCAATTAATTTTACTCTCATTTCTTTTCCCTTTAAAATAGAAACTTGTTTTTCTATTTCTTGCATATTTTCTGGCTTTTCTAATACAGTTTTTGCAAATTGTGTTAATCCATTTTTAAATTCAATTGCTACTGTTAAATCGTTTACTTCTCCTAAGGATGTATTCATTAAATTAGTATATAGCATTATTTTTCCTTGTGTTTTAAAGTTTTCTATAATATCATTCCATCCTTTTATTGGCTTTAATCTTATTGCAGGTTTTTCTTCAATTTTATTTTCTGCCTTTTGAGCTATAACAGCTGAATTGTTATTTTGTGTAAAATTTCCTTCTTTTATCATTTTTTCTAAATTATTTATTTTATTTTTTAATTCTTCAATTCCATCTACACTAACATCTGTACATAATTTTATAATTCCTGCCTGAAAAATAATGATTTTTTGTGATGATTTTTTCATATCATTTTCTAATTCAGATAAACTATAAATTAAATTAACTAGCTTTTCTTTAGATACATTTTGGGAAACCTCTTCTATTTGCGCAATTTCTTTTTCACTATAAATTCCTTTGTTTCCGCTTGTTTTAAATAATAAAATATCTTTAACATATTTAATTATTTCCCATAACGTATTTTGTAAGTCTTTTCCATCTTTTAAAATTTCTTCTATAGTATTTAATGTTTCATCTATATTTTTTTCTATAACACCTTTTACCACCTTATTTATTAAATATGTTTGTGGAATACCTACAAGTTCTTTTATTTTGTTATTATTTATTTTTGTATCTCCATCTTGAATACATCTTTCTAATATACTTAAAGCATCTCTCATTGCGCCTTCAGATAAAACTGCAATTGTATTTAATGCATCTTTTTCAGCTTCTATTCCACTTTCCTTACACACTATTTCAAGCCTTTTTATTATATCTTCATTAGATATTTTTTTAAAGTCAAACCTTTGACATCTTGAAAGAATTGTTGCTGGTAATTTTTGTGGTTCAGTTGTTGCTAATATAAATTTTACATGTTCTGGTGGTTCTTCCAATGTTTTTAATAATGCATTAAAAGCACCTATTGAAAGCATATGAACCTCATCTATTATATATACTCTGTATTTTGCAACTGTTGGTAAAAAATTAACTTCTTCTCTAATTGACCTTATATCTTCAACACTATTGTTTGAAGCTGCATCCATTTCAACTATATCTGTTAATGAGCCAGAAAGTGCACCTTTACAAATTTCACATTCATTACAAGGCTCTCCATCTTTAGGATTTAAGCAATTTATTGCCCTTGCCATAATTTTAGCAGCAGATGTTTTACCAGTTCCTCTACCACCATTGAATAAATATGCATGTCCTATACGGTTTGCTTTAATTTGATTTTTTAAAGTTCTTGTAATGTGTTCTTGTCCAACCATTTCGCCAAAAGTTTTAGGTCTAAATTTTCTATAAAGTGCTGTGTAATTCAAAAAATCACATCCTTATATATTAGTTTAGCCTCTCTATGGAAAGTATAATCACATAAATACACTACTTATTGCTGCTTCCTTCCGGATCTGACAAGGTTCGTAGCTTTTTATCGAAAATACCTTCCATACAAAGGCTAAACAACATTTTTATTACGTTCTTTATTATATACGTTTTTATATTATTATGCAAGTATTTTTCATTCAAATTATAAAATATAGTTTTTTAAGTAGTGATTTTTTACCCCGTCCCCAAAATCACCAAGAATCACATTCTTTTTAAAACTAAATCTTCTGTATTAATTTCTGTAGTACTTGTTGCTTCTTCTAGTATATTTCCTGCCGGCAAATCTAAGTTTGCTGTGGTTTTATACTTTATTCCATACTCTGTTTCTATTATTATATCAAAAGATACTTTTGCCTTTATTTCTTCTACATTAACACCTGTTTTTGTAAGTAATGTTCCATCATGAGAAATTTGCTCATCTTCATTAGATGTATATGTACTAATGTTAGCATTACAAAATCTAATTATTACAGTACCACCTTGATTTGAAATTTCTAGATTATTTATACTTCCCTCTTTGCTACCAGCATATATTAATTCATTTTCTATTTTGTATTTATCATTATTTTTAAAAAGTCCAGTTTCAGCTGGTTTATATAATTTAAGCGTTCCTTTTGCAGGTGCATTTTCAATTTGAACATTGTTAATTGTTACATTTTTTATTGCATCTTGTTTCTTTCCATTTTTTTCAACTGTTATATAAACATCATTATTTTGATTTACATTTAAATCCCATTTTGCAGTTGGTGCATCCTTTGAAACTCCCTCTACCGTGCTTACAACTAAAATTTTTGAAATATCAAATACTGCATTTTTTTCTCCCTCTACTTGGTATTTAAAAATAACAAAAAATGCTAATGCACATACTAAAATTACAAATATTACTATTGTTAAAATGTGTAAAATTTTATTTTTTTTACTTTGTATAGGTTTATCGCTCATTTATTTTCCCTTTCTTTTTAATCTAAGTTCTTTAAAAAAATTTTGTAGTATTTCTTTGCATTCTGGCTTTAATATTCCTTTTTCAACTTCAACTTTATGATTAAATTTATATTCAAATAAATTTAAAACAGAACCACAAGCTCCTGTTTTTTCGTCATCTGTACCTATATAAACTTTTCGTATTCTTGAATTTATAATTGCTCCCGCACACATAGCACAAGGCTCTAATGTTACATATAAATCACAATTTTCAAGTCTCCAACTACTTAATTTTTTACTAGCCTTTTCAATTGCAATTATTTCAGCATGTTTAATTGTATTCATTTTTGCTTCTTTTAAATTGTGTCCTCTTGCAATAATTTTTCCATCTTTAACAATAACAGCTCCAACAGGCACTTCATCTTTTTCATATGCTTTCTTCGCCTCTTTTATCGCCTGTTTCATAAACTTTTCATTATCATTCATACTTAAATCACCATAAATATACTGGTACACCCAAGCCGACTCGAACGGCTATCGGTCGCTTAGGAGGCGACTGCTCTATCCTGTTGAGCTATGAGTGCAAATTCTTTAGTATTATACACTATTTTAAGTAGATTTTCAACTATGCATAGAAAAAAAGCCTGGATAATCTCCAGGCCGTTTGACAACTTTTGTGCCTTTTTATAGTTTTTTTATTTTTCAAATGCTTTCTCTTTTTTATAGCCTACGGTATCAGTGGTCCGTGCTACTGCACATAAAGCACGACACGGAACCCTGTTCCGTAGCTTGCACCGATCGCCAATTCCACGACCCGAAGCGGGTAAACTTGTATTATAACCATAAGCAGCACCACTACGTAACACAGGATAACTATTGTCAATCTCTGCTGTCCATTCACATACGTTTCCTCCTAGGTCAGCTATGTTTTTCTTTATTCCATCTTTATTTAAACCTGATGCATGAAAATATTTTCCATTACCTTCAGTATGTTCTACGTTTGATGTACTATTTGACCATGTTGATGTTATTAAATCTGCATTAAACCATAGTGCTGGTTTTTCTGTTGTTCCTGGTATTGTATATGGTAAGTTTACATATGTTCCCCAATCTTGTGTTATATCTACTTTTATTCCTGCATTTTCATACCATTTCATTATTGTATCCCATTGCGTTCCTGTTACTAATCCACTTTTATTCTCTCCATATATAGCTTGGTTATTTATCATTGTTTGAGCTACTGTATTTGCTTTATTGTAATCTATGTAATTCCATATTTTTGAACCTTCTTTACTTACTGCTGTTGTATTTGTATTATTGTTTGTACTTGCACTTTGGCTTGTTGTTGTAGTTGTTAATCCTGCTTCATATCTTGCTACATAAAATCCATGATATGTATCTATTTGTGTATTTTCTGTTACTGGTATTGCTGATGTATCATCACTACAACTTGAATAATAAATACTTACTGTACACCATTTTGCATATGGCACACTGCTTCCATCTACCGGTATCCATACAAATTGGTTTCCTATTTCGTCTTCTATTACTAGCCCTTCATTCCATCCTTTTACTTCGTCTTTTTTACTATCTTTATAACTCCATTCTGCATTTCCTACATTTACTGCTTTAAATCCTTGTGGTATTACTGGATTTTTATAACTATATCCTTCTGTTGTTCCTGCTAGTGTTCTATTTTTGCTTTTATCTTCTTTTCCTGCTGTTTCTCCTCCTTGGGTGTCTCCATTTCCTCCTGTTGATAATTTTTTTATTTCTTCTGCTATTTCTATTGGTTCTGCTTTCCCTATTGTTATTTTTCCTTCTTCTACTTTATATCCTTCATTTGTTAATTTTGTTTCTACTTCTGTTTGTAAATCACTATCACTTTTCGCTCTTGAATCATTTGTATTTTTGTATACTTCATTTTCTAGCACTGCTAACCTTATTATTTCTTTTGCATTTGCTATTTTTGTATTTTCACTTGCTATATTGGCCTTTCCAAATATTCCATTTTCTCCTATTACCATGTTTAGGGTTACTCCGGCAAGAATTAGAAGAACAATTATGGTTATTACCAAGGCTACTAGTGTTATTGCTGTGTTGGATGTTAGAATGTTTGACATTGGCTTGTTTGTATGTTTTTGTTTTATCTGCGGGTCGTCGGGGACGCCGACCCCTACATGGTTTGATTTTGTTTTTTCAAATGTTTTAATATTATATTTATTCACACCACAATTTGAGGCATTTTCACAAATGTCTCTTTTTACTATTTTATTTTCCTTATTTTTTAAATTACTTGTGTGTGTGTGTGTGTGTGTGTGTGTGTGTACAGCCACAGTACTTTCAGCTATTTTTTTCATATTTTACATCTCCTCTTTTTTTTTGGCACGGTGCTCCGTGCCCCTACAAATTAAATTTTACAATTTTATTTTACTATAAACTATTTTTTTGTGCAATAGATTTTTAAGCTTTTTATGAATAACTTATAATATCTGATTATGCCTTGATTTTTTATATAAATTTACATATAATAAAAAAAATTTTTGGAGGTTAATTTATATGCAAAAAATTTTAGGTTATATGAGAAAAGCTATTGATGAATATAATATGATTGAAGATGGAGATAAAATTGCAGTTGCTCTTTCTGGTGGTAAAGATTCTTTTACTTTATTACTTGGGCTTAAAAATTTGCAAAGATTTTATCCTAAAAAATTTGATATAATTGGAGTTACTATAAATCCTGGTTTTGAATTTTTTGATAGTAGTTTAATTAAAAATTTTTGTGATAAATTAGATGTACCTTTTTTTGAAGAGCATTCACATGCACAAGAAATTGTTTTTGAAATTAGAAAAGAAAAAAATCCTTGCTCTTTATGTGCAAATTTACGTAGAGGTGCTTTAAATACTGTATCAAAAAGAGAAGGTTGTAATAAAATAGCATTAGGTCATAATGAAGAAGATGTTTTAGAAACCTTTTTATTAAATCTTTTTTATGCTGGAAGTATAGGAACATTTTCACCCAAAAGCTATATGAATAAATCTGAAATAACATTAATTAGACCTTTAATTTATGCACCAGAAAAATATATTCAAAACTTTGTAAAAAGAAACAACATAGAAGTAATGCCAAAAGCATGTCCTATGGATGGAAATTCTAAAAGAGAAGAAATGAAAAAATTAATACAAAGTTTTTATAAAGATTTACCTCATATTCGTTCAAATTTATATGGTGCCATTAAACGTGCAGGATTAGATGGATGGAAAAATGTTTAAATATTAATATTTGTATAATTATGTTTTTTTATATATTTTTTAAGACTAATAATAAATTAATCTAAAATTTCATCGAGGCTCCCCATTCACGTCCTTCTAGCAAAATTCTATAGAATTTTGAAGAAGGCCGGAAAGGTCCCCACTTGCCTCGCGAAATTTAATCTTAATTATTATTAGTCTTTTTTAATTACAATAATCTTTTTTCGGGCGGACAGAGGCGTCCGCCCCTACAATCTTTGACATTAATTATTAATATTTATTCTTTTACGATTTTATTTAATTCTTCTAATAATTCACTCATTTCTTTTTCTGAATTTTCTAGGCTGTCTGATTTTACTCCTACATAGAATTTTATTTTTGGTTCTGTTCCTGATGGTCGTACACAACACCATCCATTATTTTCTAATTCAAAATATAGTACGTTTGATATTGGAAGTCCTGTTTTACTTTCTTCTTTCGTGTTCATATCAATTACTTTATTTTCTTTGTAGTCTTTAAACTTTAATACTTTATATTTTCCTAATTTTTGTAATGGATTTTGTCTTAATTTTTCCATTATTGCTTTTATTTTATCTGCACCATCTACTCCTTCCATTGTAATTGAAAGTAATCCTTCTTTGTAAAATCCATATTTATTATAAATATTTATCATTTGATCCCATAAGCTTAAATTAAATTGTTTGTAATATGCTGCCGCTTCGCAAAGTGCCATTACTGCTGCTATTGCATCTTTATCTCTTGCATGTGTACCAATTAAGCAACCATAACTTTCTTCAAACCCAAATAAATACTCATATTCTTTGGTTTGTTCAAATATTTTTATTTGTTCTCCTATATATTTAAATCCTGTTAGAACTTCTATTAATTTTATATTATATTCTTTTGCAATTGCATCTGCTAAGTTTGAAGAAACTATAGTTTTTATTAATGCACCATTTTTAGGAAGCAATCCTTTTTCTTTTTTTTGTGATAATTCATATTCTGCTATTAAAAGCCCCGACATATTTCCAGTAAAAGATTTATATTCTCCTGTTTTAGAATCTTTTGCATATACTCCAAGTCTATCTGCATCTGGGTCAGTGGCCAAAACAACATCTGCATCAACTTCTTCTGCTAATTTCAATGCAAGTTCAAAGGCTTTTTTATCTTCTGGGTTTGGATAACTAACTGTTGGAAAATTCCCATCTGGTAATTCTTGCTGTTTAACTACATAAACATTTTCAAATCCTAATCTTTTTAAAATTTCTCTTACAGGAATATTCCCTGTTCCATGTAATGGTGTATATACAATTTTTAAATTCTTTTGCATTTTTGTAATAACATCTTTATTTAAAACTAAATCTTCAAGTGCTTTCATGTATTTATCATCTAGTTCTTTTCCTATAACATTATATAAACCTTTTTCTGTTGCTTCTTCTTTAGAAATTTTCTTTATTTCTGAATAATCTTTTATATTATTTACTTCATCTATAATTTGTTTATCTTTTGGTGCAACAATTTGTGCTCCATCTTCCCAATAAACTTTATATCCATTGTATTTTGGTGGATTATGACTTGCTGTAATCATAATTCCAGCAATACAACCTAATTCTCTTACTGCAAAAGATAATTCTGGAACAGGTCTTAAAGAATTAAAAATATATGTTTTAATTCCATTAGCATTTAAAATTAATGCTGCTTCTTCACTAAATTCCGGAGACATATGTCTAGAATCGAAACTAATTGCAACTCCTTTATTTTCTCCATTTTCTTTTTTTATAAAATTAGCCAAACCTTGAGTTGCTTTACCAACTGTATAAATATTCATTCTATTAGTTCCAGCACCAATAATTCCTCTAAGTCCTGCTGTACCAAATTCAAGTTCTTTGTAAAATCTATCTTCTATTTCTTTCACATTATTTTCAATTTCTTTTAATTCCTTTTTAGTAGATTCATCAAAAATATTATCATTACACCATTTTTTATATTCCTCTAAATATTTCATAAAATACCTCCTAATTTTTTTCTAATTATATATATATATTAAAATTATATCAATAAAAATATTAAAATTATTTTGAATATATATTAGAATATTAAAAAAACACTGATACTTTAAGATGGGTTGGACTTATGAATGATTATAAGCATTTAGCAGAAGAAATAATATTAAAAGAATCTATTTATATTTAGATTTCTACTTGACATATGCAAACAGTTGTTTTAAACTGTATGTAAAGTTTACAGAGATTGGAAGTGATATTTATGAAGAAAGAACTTATAAAAACACAAATGAACATAAAAGATAATTTAGTAAATGTTATGAGAGTTGGAGCTATAGATTATATTTCATTAACTGATTTAGCAAGATATAAAAATACTTTAACTCCTGGAGATGTTATTATTAAATGGATGAGTAATAAAAGTTCTTTTGACTTTTATTGCTTATGGGAAGAGCTTTCAAATCCTAATTTTAAACTAGCGGAATCCCGCGAGTTTAAAAATGACTCTGCTACTCAATCATTTACAATGAGTCCGTCTAGATGGATTAAAGAAACAAATGCAATTGGTTTTATTTCAAAAAGAGGAAAATATGATGGTGGTACTTTTGCACATCCAGATATAGCTCTTGAATTTGCTTCTTGGATAGACTCAGCATTTAAATTACATTTAATAAAAGAATTTGAAAGATTAAAACAAAATGAGAGCTATCAGAACAAAATTGATTGGTCAGTTAGACGAGAGCTTGCAAAAACAAATTATAGAATACATACTGATAGCATAAAAGCAAATCTTGTTCCTACATTAACTGAAAAACAAAAACTATATGTGTATGCTAATGAAGCAGATATTTTAAATGTTGCATTATTTGGTATGACTGCTAAAGAATGGAAAGACAAGAATCCTAATTTAGATGGAAATATGCGAGATTATGCAAATATTCTTCAGCTTGTAATTTGGGTAAATCTTGAAAATCTAAATGCTCAAATGATAAAAGATGGTTTAGGACAAAAGGATAGATTAGAAAAACTAAACACCATTGCTAAAGAACAATATGTTATTTTACATGATAGCAATAGTATTGAAAAAATTGAAATATTTGACAATAAGAGTAATTTTAAGAAATTATCACAATAAAGCTACATAGAGCAGAACATAAATAAAATCTCTGCTCTAATAATTTTATAAATTATTTTTTGTTTCTTTGTATTTTAATTTATAATATATAAATAAGATTATATAACTAAATAATGCAATTGCAAAGGTAACTTTTATTGCATTATTGCTTTCTTTAAAAACTGTATATGAAAGCAATGGAAGTATCATGGTCACTATTCCCTCAATAAATCTTTCAAATGTCACATAAGAAGTTTGTAGTTTATCTTTTGCATTTTCGTATATTGCTATATGGTCATACATTTCATAAGAAGCATTACCAAATCCTATAAGAATATATATTATAGGTAATAAATATAATAGTTGCTTATTATTAAAAGATAATAATATTGTAAATACAATGATAAATATTATACACATAGGCAATATAATTTTTGACCAATTTCTATTTTTAGATTTATTTCCCCAATATTTACTTGAAAAAGCCTCTGATAGATTAACTAATATATTTAGTATACTGTAATATAGATAACCAATATTTAGGTATCTTAACAAGAAAACATTTAAATACATTGTTCCAATCCCATAAGCAAACCTATTCAATCCTCCTGTTATAAGTACACTTCTAAATTTTTCGTCTTTTGCTGGGATAATTAAATTATCTTTTACACTAATCTTTTCTTGGATTACATCTGGTTTATATGTTTTTATTCTTATTGCAATATCTATAAATGCAATGATAAATACTATTGTAAATAATATCATAAATCCATATAATTCATATCCAGATGCTGTAAATCTGTCAAGAATAACTCCCATAATTAAACTAAATGCTAATGCCACAGTGTTTTTTAAAAAATTTCTTTTTGCAGCAAATGTAGGTCTATCTTCTTTCTTTATTAAAGTCATTCTCCAATTAACAAAAGTTATATATCCCATTTCTCCAGTAATTGCATAAACTGTTGCTAATACAAAAAACAATATAGTCCTAATGCTTATATCACTTGATAAAAAAGGTATAAGTGCCATAGAAATACAAGAAATTCTGTATATCGAATAATTAGTTAATACCACCTTTTTAGATTGTCCAATTCTAGAGAATAATGGTGCAGCAAAAACTTGAATTATATTAGTTATTGTATCTAAAACTGCATATATTCCAATTGCTAAATCAGATAATCCTAAATATATAGCAAATGCAGAAATAAAAGAAGCACTTGCTATTCTATTGTTAGCAGTATCTAATGTTGAAGAAATTAAATATTTTTTATATTCTTTTTTATAATCCATCTTACCACCTATAATACAATATCTTTTACAACTATTGCTTTAATTCCAGTTGCATAAAAGTTCAATAACGTCTTGTCTATCATCTATAAATAATATTTCCTATTTTCAGTCTCCACATCGTTGGAATTATAACAATAAATCCGATATTTTTCAATTAATTTTTTAGATTTTATTGACATATCTATTTTAAATCTATAAAAAAGTTCAAGAGATAGATATATATTATAGAAGTGTTGGTATAATTTCTTTTCCAGTTAGTTTTGATGGTATGAAAATGGCAATTGAAAAAAATGATAAATAAAAGAAAAACAGCTTAAATATTAAAACAAGCTATTTTATGAGGAAAAAGTTTTAATGTACTTAACTAAAGCGTCTGTCCTACAATATTTGACAGAAATTTATATTATATTTTTTATTTTCGGTCACGGAGCACCGTGCCCCTACACTGAAAACAGGAATTTTCTATAATAATATAAAAACATATTGAATTTTTATTTTTCAATATGTTTTAGTTGTTAATTATTTATATTAAATTTTTAAGCATTTTTTATTTTATAATTAAATTTTATAAAAATCTTTATATAGTTTTGTTGCTGTTTCTGGCGAATCTACTCCTTCTGCATTTTTAACTGGAGCAAATTCTTCTTCTCTTTTTACTCTCATTATTACCATACTATCTAAACTTGTAAATGCATCAAAAATAAAGCTTTCAAATTTATATGCATTTGGCTCTTTGGCTGTTATAATTTCGCCTTTTTCATTCATATAATTAGCTTTCTTTTTAGCAACATGATATGGTAATTTGTTTTTTGAAATCATCTCTAATCTTTTCATATTAAACATATTACATAAAATATGTGATTCGCTATATACAAGTTCTCCATTTTCATCTTTTAATTCAGCTAATTCATCTGAAATTTCTGAATATTCTATAACACTTGGTTTACCATTTCTCATGCAAAATACTCCTACTTTTTCTTTTTCATTTGCTTTTATTAAAGATTTTCCAGCTGCTAAACAATTTTTACTTTCAGCAAGTCCTATTAGAGTATTGTCTACCATTTTTACAAGTACATTATCAACTCCACCTACAAATACCCATTCTGTTCCTTCTTTTTTCATTTGTTCTAACACACCAGATTTATCCATAGATTCAAAAACTCCTCCATGTCCATCCGAAGCTAGTTTAACAAAACCTTTTTCATCTACAAGTACTTTTCCATCTAAACCTACCATTGGTAGTTCACCTTGGATAAAAAATGTAACTTTCTCTTTTGGATAATCAAAATAATTATTCTTTTCAAAGAATTCTACAGTTTCTTTATTATTTTGGTTACTTGTCATTATATACCAGTGTACATATACTCCATATTTTTCTTTTGCTTCTTTTAATGTTTTACAAAGTATTTCAAATAAAGACATTTCTTTTCCTACATTTAATTTAAATGTTCCTTTTGGTCCTGAATGTCCAAGTCTTGTACCTTGTCCTCCTGCCATTGTTACAACAGCTAACTTCCCTGCTTTTATTTTTTCAGTTCCTATTTTATCGTATTTTTCTTTTTCTTCTTTTGGTAATCTATCTTTTTCTGTACAGTCTATAGATTCTATTTTTTCATCTTTAAAAGTTAGCTCTTTTTTAGCATCTTTATATAAACTATTCATAAAACCAAAATCTATATTTTCAATTTCACTTAAAAGTTTTTCTTTATCTTTTTGATTCATATTTTTATAATTAACTAATAATTGTTCTTGATTATATTTAACTAATGTTTTCTTTATTTCTTCATATTTTTCTTCCATATAAAACCCTCTTTTCTTATTATGTTTTTTTATAATAATATAATCTTGAACTTTAGTCAATATTTTATTTTACATTTTTTATATATCTACATCCTTCTGAATTTAATATTTTATGATAATTCCTCAATAACGCCTTATTTACTTCTGTATGCTCTATTTCAAAGCAATTTACTACGTTTATTGTTTTGTCCATATTTTCCTTTCTAATTTCTTCTATATATTTATTCTTTTCTTCTACCTCATTTTTATTTCCATTTATTATTACATATATCTTGTTATTGTTTTCTAGTTCATTATCTAAATACTGTTTTATTTCATTACCTTCTAGTTTTGTTTTGTTCCAATTAATTTCTAAAATTTTATCTTTTAAACTTTCTTCAATATTTATTTTTGAAATTACTTTTTCTATTTCATTATTTATATCTACATTTAATAAAGTACATATTTTATTTTCTTCTTTTATTTTATTTGCTACAAACGGTACTATTGTTACACCAAGATGAACTTCATTTGCATAAAAATTGCATATTTTTTCATCATACATATTTAATACCTCGCTTTCTATTTCCATATTTTACCATTTATATTTTCCTTCGTCAATGTATTTCCGTATGTTTTCGTAGATTTTATTCGACAAAAATATAATACGAATTTGTATATTTTTTTAATTTTGGTTAATACTTTTTTTAAATAATATTTTTTACAGTAAAGGAGTTTTTATGAATTATTTAAAAAAATTACCATATAAAATTAAATTGTTTTTATTTATTTTACCATTACTTTTTATTTACACATTAATATGTTCTATTAGCTATGTAAATGCTATTTCTACAGATTTACAGAAAAGCGTTTTTAGATTACATGTAATTGCAAACAGCGATTCTGAAGATGACCAAAATTTAAAACTTAAAGTACGAGATAATGTTCTTAGATATATGAATACTTTATGTTCTAAAACAACTTCTAAAGAAGAAGCTATTGAAATAGCAAATGCACATTTAAATGAATTTAAAGAAATTGCATTAAATACTATAAAAGAAAATGGATATAATTATAATGTTGATATTTCTATTGACAATGTGTTTTTCCCTACAAAAACATATGGTGATATTTCTCTACCAGAAGGTTATTACGATGCATTAAGGATAAAAATAGGTAAAGCCGAAGGAAAAAATTGGTGGTGTGTAATGTTCCCACCTTTATGTTTTGTAGATGTTACCTCTGGTATTGTTCCAGATGATTCTAAAGATTTATTAAAGGAAAACTTAAGTCAAGAAGAATATGATTTAATATGCAATGGTAATTCTGAAAATCAAAATAATACAGATATAACTTTCAAATTTAAAATTGTAGAATTATTAAACAATACAAAAATGATGCTAGCTTCAAAAAATTAATTTTTTTATTGTAAATTAAAAACGTTTATGTTATATTATATCTTGATTATTGAATTAAATATACTAATAATGGAGGTTATTAATTTGGAAAAATTAGTTGTAACAGGTGGAACACCTCTTAAAGGTGAAGTATCTATTGTTGGTGCAAAAAATTCGGCCGTAGCTATTTTACCTGCAACACTTTTATTAAAAGGTATTTGCACTTTAGAAAATGTTCCAAATATTAGTGATATAAATATAATTTGTGATATATTAAAAAATTTAGGTGCACAAATAATATGGAAAAAGAAAAATACTTTAGAAATTGATACAAGTAATATAACTTCAACCAATGCACCTTTAGATAAAACAAGTAAGTTTAGAGCTTCTTACTATTTAATAGGTGCGTTACTTGGAAAATATCATTCTGCAGAAGTTGGTTTACCTGGAGGATGTAATTTAGGTGCTCGTCCTATAGACCAACATATAAAAGGATTTGAAGCTTTAGGTGCAACTGTTGAAGTTGAACAAGGTAAAATTCATGCTAAAACAGATAATTTAAAAGGTACAGCAATTTATTTAGATGTTGTTTCTGTTGGTGCAACAATTAATTTAATGCTTGCAAGTGTTCTTGCAGAAGGAACAACAATTATAGATAACCCAGCAAAGGAACCACATATTGTTGATGTTGCAAACTTTTTAAATTCCTGTGGTGCTGATATTAGAGGTGCTGGTACAGATAGCATAAAAATAAATGGTGTTAAAGAATTAAAAAACACATGTACATATTCAATTGTTCCAGATCAAATCGAAGCCGGAACTTTTATGTTAGCAGCTGTTGCTACAAGAGGAGATATTTTAATAAAGAATTGTATAACTAAACATTTAGAGGCTTTAACTGCAAAAATTATAGAAATGGGAGCACATGTTGAAGATTTAGACGGAGAAAATATTAGAGTATGGTGTGATAAACGACCTACAAAATTAAATATAAAAACACTTCCTCATCCTGGTTTCCCTACGGATTTACAACCTCAAATGGGTGTAGCATTGTGTACTGCCGAAGGAACAAGTATTATAAATGAAAGTATTTGGGAATCTAGATTTCAATACACTGCAGAACTAAATAAAATGGGTGCACAAATTACAGCCCAAGGAAAAACTGCTATTTTTGAAGGGGTTGAAAAATTATATGGAGCTCCAGTTTATTCAACAGATTTACGTGCGGGTGCGGCATTAATAATAGCTGCTGCTTGTGCAGAAGGACAAACTGAAATATACAATCTTCAATATATTGATAGAGGTTACGAAAATATAGAAGAGAAATTTAGAAATTTAGGATTAAATATACAAAGAATTAAAGAATAGAGGTACAAAATAAATGTTAAACTTTAGTAGTCTTTATAGTGGTAGTACAGGAAATTCACTTTTTTTACAAAGCGATAATTCTAAAGTATTAATAGATACAGGTGTAAGTGCTAAGAAAATAACTGAAGCACTTGCATCTTTTAATGTTAATGTTGAAGATTTAGATGCAATAGTTATAACACACGAACATTCTGACCATGTTCAATCTTTAGGAACACTTTCTAAAAAATATAATATTCCCGTTTATGCAACAAAAGAAACTTTTGATGCAATGCCTAAACAAACAGAAAAAATAATGTGTAATAACATAAATTGTATAAATACAAATGAAAAATTTGAAATAAATGACCTAATATTTAAGCCTTTTTCCATTCCACATGATGCTGCAAATCCTGTTGGATATACAATTTTCGGCGATAACAAACAATTAAGTGTAGCAACAGATATTGGAAATATGAGTTTAGATATTTTAAATACAATAGAAGGAAGCTCTTTTTTAATGTTAGAATCTAATTATGATCCAGAAGTTTTAAAATGCTGTTCATATCCATTTCATTTAAAACAAAGAATTTCTGGTAATAAAGGGCATCTTCCTAACTATATGGCAGGAAAAACTGTTGCTTATTTATTAAATACAGGACTATCTCAAGTTGTTTTAGGACATTTAAGCAAAGAAAGTAACTTTCCAGAACTTGCTTATAAAACTGTTGTAGATGAATTAATAAAAAAAGATTTTGATGAAAACTCTTTAAACTTAACTGTTGCAAGCAGAACTGAACCAAGTAAATTGTTTGAAATATAAAAGGAGCAAAATTATATGCTAACTATTAATATTATTTGTGTTGGTAAAATTAAAGAAAAATTTTTTTCAGATGCTATTGCTGAATATTCCAAAAGACTTTCTAAATACTGCAAGTTTGAAATAATTGAAGTTGCAGATGAAAAATTACCATCAAAAATAAATGATTCAATTATATCTGAAATAAAATATAAAGAATCTCAAAAAATTATTCAAAAAATAAAAAAGGATTCTTATATTATTGCATTAGATTTAAGTGGAAAAGAGCTTTCTTCTATTGATTTTTCAAAAGAAATTGAAAAAATTGCTTTAAATTATAATAGTCAAATAACCTTTATAATTGGCGGAACTTTAGGTTTAACTGATGATTTATTAAAGCTTTCTAATGATAAATTATGCTTTTCTAAAATGACTTTTCCTCACCAATTAATTCGTGTATTTTTAGTTGAACAATTATTTAGAGCTTTTAAAATTTCTAATAATGAAACTTATCATTGGTAATTATATATGTGGGCTCACAGAAGGAACTTTCCTAAAAATCTTACTTTTTTATTTAAGGGGGACTTAATACAAATTTGGTTGAATTTTAAGTAAATTTGATAGTTAATATAGGGAGCTAACTAAAATATTTACATTTTCCTTCTGTAAGATTAAAAACTATTTAATTTTTTTAGTATTATTTTTGTATAAATTTTTATAACTATATTTTTAACTGAGAAAAATAAAGAAATAAATATTATGAATTTAAAAATCATAAGAATTCACCTCAAAAAAAGGTTTTGAATTAAATATATTAAACTTATACTCTCTTTTTTTCTAAAAGTCAATAACAATCGTCTTACAGTTTTCGACAAAATATTCTTTTTTTAAAACATCCAATTAATTATAAAATTTGATACTACTATTCCAACAAAGTCTGCAAACAAGGCTGCCCAAAGTACAAACCTTGTATTTTTTACCTTTATACAGCTTGTATATACGGCTATTGTATATAAGGTAGTTTCGGTTGACCCCATTATTGTTGATGCAATTAAACCTATTTTCGTATCAACTCCAAAATTCGACATTATATCTGTTGCTATAGCCATTGAAGCACTCCCAGATATTGGCCTTAATATTGCAAGAGGTAATACTTCTATTGGAAAATTTATTAAAGTAACTATAGGTTTTATTAAATTAATTATTCCATCTATTACTCCTGATGTTCTTAATGCTCCTATTGCAACAAATAAACATAAAAGTGTTGGAAACAAATTTATAACAGTTTTTGCTCCACTTTTTACTCCATTTATAAAAATATCCACACTATTTTTCTTTTCTTTAATTGCGAATAACACAACAATAAAAATTATTAATGGTATACTAAGTGAAGAAATATATTCCACAAAAATCATCTCCTTTTAATTTTTAATAATACTTTTGTAAGAGTAATTCCAGAAATAGCTGCACAAACTGTTGCTATCCATACAGGAATTATAATTTTAGTTGGATTTTGTGATCCTAAAGAATTTCTTATTGCTATAACTGTGGTTGGAATAATTTGTATTGATGCAGTATTTAAAACAATAAATAATACCATTGAATCTGTTAACTTTTCCTTTTCATTATTTTTTTCTTGCATTGTTTGCATTGCTTTTATTCCTAAAGGTGTAGCTGCATTACCTATTCCAAGTAAATTTGCAACAATATTCATAGATATCTCATCATATTCTTTATCTTCTTTTTTTATATTTGGAAACATTATTTTCATTAATGGTTTTAAAGCATTTTTTAGCTTATTTATTAAAGAAGTATTTTTTATTATTTCTATAATTCCTGTCCATAAGCACATGGTTCCTAAAAATGTTATTGATAATTCAACAGCTTTTCCAGCATAAATAAAAATACCATTGCTTACATTTTCTAAATTTCCACTAAAAACTGCATATATTATAGATACAATTAAAAATATTGGCCATATTTTATTTAGCATAAAACCACACTCCTCTAAAAATATATTTTATACAACTCAAAAAAATGCTTTTTTTATAAAACTACCCAATTTATATTGACCAATGTTAAATGTTTGTGTTATCATATAGCTGGAAAATATTAACAGTATTTTATCTTATAGATTAGGAGGTACATATGAAATCAACAGGAATTTTAAGAAAAGTGGACGAACTAGGTAGAGTTGTCATTCCTATAGAACTTAGAAATAAACTAGACATTCACGAAAAAGATCCTTTAGAAATATATGTAGAAGGAAACGATATAATCCTAAGAAAATTTCAACCAAATTGTATTTTCTGTGGAAATACAAAAAAATTGGTACCTTTTAACAATAAATTAATATGTGCAAAATGCCACGAAAAAATAAAAAATTTAGAAATTTAACTATAAAAAGGAATTCTTAAATACAAGAATTCTTTTTTATTTATTGATAAATTTTTGATATATTTCATTTTTACTAACATTTCTATCTTTTGCAATTAATTTAATTATTTCCTTTTTAGAAAAACCTTTATTCTCATAATAATTATAATGTTCATCAATTGTTAATAACTTTAAATTGTTTTTAAAGTTTTCCACATTTTTATTACCTTCAATTATTATTACAAATTCACCTTTTGGATTTTCAACTTTTGCTTTTAATTCTTTTATTGTTCCTCTTATGAATTCTTCATGTATTTTTGTTATTTCTCTTGCAAAAACTATTTGTCTATTTTCTAATATATTTTCTAAATCATTAATTGTATTTAATATTTTATGTGGAGCTTCATACAAAATTATTGTTTTATTAATATTTTTTATTTCATCTAATTTTTCTTTTCTTAATTTTTTATTTAGTGGTAAAAATCCTAAAAAATAAAATTCTTTTGTATCAATTCCAGATGCAATTAAAGCATTTATTGCAGCACATGCTCCAGGTACAGGAATTATTTGAATATTTTCTTTTATAGCTTCTTTAACAACCTCTTCACCTGGATCTGATATACCAGGTGTTCCAGCATCTGAAACAATTGCAATATTTTTTCCTTCTTTTAATTTTTCTATTATTTTATTTAATTTTTCATTTTCATTATGTCTATGGCAACTTATCATAGGCTTTGAAATTTCTAAATAATTTAATAATTTTAAAGTATGTCTTGTATCTTCAGCTGCAATTAAATCTACATTTTTTAATACATTTATTGCTCTTAAAGTAATATCTTCTAAATTTCCAATTGGTGTAGCTACTAAATATAATTTTCCATTCATTTTATTCTTCCTCTTTATTATATATTTTTAATAATTGTTTAGTATAATTATTATCCTCATCATAAATAATTAATGGTTCTTCAAATTTTAAAAATTGCTTTGCATTTTTTACAGCTTTAATTAATATTAAATTTGGAGATTTATTAATTTTAGGATATACTAATTTAATTATTTTTGGCTCTAATTTATTTTTTCTTAAAATATCTATAATATCTACAATTCTATCTGGTCTATGAACCATATAAAACTCACCTTTATCTTTTAATAATTGTGCAGATATTTTTATAAAATCTTCTAAATTAGCTTCTACTTCATATCTAGAAATTAATTGATTTTTATTTTCATTTTTTATTCCAGTATTTTCTTTTTTATATGGTGGATTAGTTACAATTGCATCTATTGAATTATTTTTAAAATATTTATTTATATTTTTTATATTATCATTATATATTTCATTAAACTGAGATAATGGTAAAGGACTTGTGCCTTCACC
>JABLTO010249976.1_pt1 | contig 34068 bp, 19 predicted proteins | sample 7160091 | NCBI WGS metagenome assembly JABLTO01 (sample SAMN14651225, study PRJNA627086) | human gut metagenome | isolation source: feces | host: Homo sapiens
CCTTCAGATTCCACCTCACGATGGACACCCTTGCCTTCGGCTAACGCTTCCTACTGCCGAGCGCGTTGTGGTCTCTCACCACTTAGTTGTTGCTCATTCCGGGCGCACTAAAAAATGCCCATCAGCAGGCGGCGAATCGCACGACTGCTGACGGGCGTATTCAGTGTCGTCAGGAAGTTCCTGCGGCACTTACTATTTCCAAATGAGATGCGCCAAGATGCGAAGCGAATAGTTCTTTCTGGCTAACGAGAGTGGCGCACAGCGGCGCTACACGCCAGAACGGAAAGGCGAAAGCAGATGGCGCGGGTGAATCTGGAAATAGTATTAGTTCGCGTAATGGAACGTGATGCTTGCCGGGGTGGTCAGCGGCGCAGCAGAGTACGTCTGCACGCGCACGTCGTCAATCACGCCCGACCAGTTCAGACCGTAGGCGAAGTCATACGCATGACCCGCCGCATCGACGTAGCATTCCACGTCGCGCGGGACATCCTCGCACTGCACTTCGACCGCTTCCATCGACACGGGCTGCTGGTAGGGCAGCAGGGCACTGGGTTCAGCGTTGCCCGCCACAATTTCCATCAGCGCTTCCACATAGGTGGACGAGCCGTAGTAATACAGAATCGCGTCCGCCATCGGTTCAACCTCGCTCCAGACCATCGACGCAGCGCCGGAGGAGTTGCTCATCAGCACCAGCACCTTTGCGTCGCCCTTGACAGAATCCGCATACTGGAGGAGTTCGAGGCTGGAATAGCTGCTGCTCTTGCCGACGGTGTTGCCCTGATAGGAGCGGTTGCCGGTGTCCTTGCCGATGGATTCCGCGCGCGCGTTGGTCGCGGTGTACTCGCCGTACTGAATGGACGCAGGCAGCCAGTTGCCGTCGTTGTCCTGCGCGGAATCGGTGTTCGGCGCGGTCATGGGCACGAGGATGATATCGCACGCCGCCAGTTCTTCGTTGCTCGCGCGGATGATGTCATTCTCGGTGTAGGTGGGATTGCCGTCCGCATCGGGGGCGCCGGTGGGTTCGCCCACGGTGTCGGTGACGACGTTGAAGTACTTCTCCACCAGCGTCGTATCCATCGACGCAGACCACTTCGCGGGAGAGGCCGCAGAAGAGGAGGATGCCGCAGAACCGGCGGAGTAGGTCATCGGGAGATAGACCGTCTTCTTTTCGCCATTATTCTGCGCAATCACGCCGTCGTTCTTGAGCATGATGATGGTCTTGATGCGCTGCCCCTTGGCAATCGCGTCGGTTTCGTTCGTCCACACGGTTTCCAGCGCATGGTCAAGGTCAACGTAGGGATTTTCGTACAGCCCGGTCTGCATCTGGGGGAGGATGAAGTGGTAAACCGCATTGCGCAGGAGCTTTTCCGCCTCTTCGCTGCCGAGTTCTTCCACCACCAGTTCATAGCCGGCCGCGGCGTTTTCCAAATTGCTCGTGCCGCCCACCTGATGGATGCCGTTCTTGTACAGCAGGGCGAAGCGCTCCGCCGGGGTCAGGTCGGTCACGGTGTAGCTGCCCGCGCCGCCGTCGTCGGTAATCTGCCAGTCAGTCAGGATGAAGCCCTCGAAGCCGTTTTCGCGGAGCAGACCAATCTTATAGGAGGAGTACGCGCCGCCCATGAGTTCGCCCAGCGAGCCGTCCTCGCTGTACGACATGGCGTAGTTCGGCATCACGCCGGAAGAGCCGGTGATGCTGCGGGTGAGGTTGAACGCGCCATCGAAGAAGGGAATCAGGTGCGCGGCGAAGTTATTGCCAGGGAAAACGTCGCTGCGTCCGCTGTCGAAGTGGTCGTTGCGTCCGCCTTCCGCCGCGCCGTCGCCGACGTAGTGCTTCGCGATGGCGTACACGGAGTCGTCGCCCCAGCCGAGGTCAGTGCCGTCATCCGCCCAAGTGGACTGCAGGCCGGAGATATAGGCATTCGCCAAATCGCGGTTCAGCGCCGGGTCTTCGGAGAACGCCTGCGTCGAGCGGGACATAGTGGGCTGCGTGCCGATGGAAATCATCGGGCCCAGCAACATGGTGATGCCGACGGCGCGGTACATCTTGCCGTGCATCACGCCCAGCTCAAACGCCTGCTCCGTGTCCATCGTCGCCGCGAGGGACGTTTGGTCAATTGTGCCGGAGATATTCGCCGGGTCAACGGAGATGGTCGCCGGAATGCCCCAGTTGCCGGTGGATTCGCACAGCGTCTGGAGGGCATTCACCCAGTCCACCGCCATCGTGGTATTGCCGGAGCTTGCCGCCGAGCGGGTCACGCCGCCGCGGCCGCCGCCCTGCACATATTCAAGGTCAGTGCCTTCAATCGTCGAGCCAAAGGACGACCAGCCGCCGTGGGTGAACAGGGGCGTCATTTCCTCCACACTCAGGCTGTCTGCGAGTGCGCGGGCGCGGGTTTCGTTGTCCAGCCGCCAGTCCTCGTAGGTATCCAGCTGACCGTTGCGGTTCAAGTCCTTGAACGCGTAGCCGTCCACTTCGAGAATCGACACGCCGGAGGATTTGCTGTACCCCAGCGTTTTGCCGCCCTCATTCGTGACCATCGTCCAGCCGTTGGGCGTGCGCTTTTCCGACCAGTGCTTGGCGGATTCCGCGCCCGCTGCGGGAAGTGCCGCCGTCAGCACCATGCTGGCGGCCAGCGCAAGAGACAGGATTTGCTTCTTCATGCGTTTGCTCCTTTTGATGTATTTCCGAACAGCACGGGGGCTGTTGGTTTTTGAGGGATGAAAGGGTGTGTTTAGCAGTTCTTTGATTGGAAAGACAGGCAGTCCGGTCGCGCCCATTTGGCGCGACAATGTGCGAATGGTCGAAAGCGCGAGTTTGGGGGCGCTGCTGCGGGAGCGCGAAGTTTGGGGCAGGGACGCTTCGCTGCCTGCACCTTGGTTGAACGCGTTTGGCGAAATGGTCACCCGTGCGGCAGTTGAGGCGTTGCCCCAAACCCCACAAGGGATCTCCGCCCCTTGACCCTTTTTGGGCGGCCCGGCTTGAGCGCATCTCCCCTACTCGGTCTTTAGCGTTGCTTAGGCGTTAGCAGCCTGTGCCTTTGCCTTTTTCTTCTTCAGCAGCCAGCGAATCACCACCACAGCCTCCAGCAGTATCACAGCAGCCGCCGTGGAAACATTCAGCGTCTTAAACAAATTCGCCATATTATCCACGCTGCTCATTTCCATTGCCGTCGGGTCAGTATAGTATCCGCTATTCCCCACCGTATACAGGATATTCTTACACGCCTGCCGCAGTGCCTTCACGAGCGTCGGCGAATCAATATCCGTCAGCTTATTCGTTTCCGCCATGCCATAGCCCAGCATCAGGTCATTACCCGCGCGAACCGCAGTATCCGTCATCTGATAGCCGTACGAGCCGTTATAGTCGGAAATGACCGTGCCGACAAAGCCCCATTCGTCGCGCAGCACCGTGGTCAGCAGCGCCTTGCTGCTGATGACCGGCGTGTAGCCCAGCCAGTTGTAGGAGGTCATCACGCCCAGCGAATGATGCGCATAATCGAAGTTCTTCACGACGATTTCAAACGGCTTCAGGCAGTTTTCGCGGAAAGTCTGCTCGGTCATCCACGTCGTCAGGAACGCGGTGCGGTTCGTCTCTTGGTCGTTCGCCGCGAAGTGCTTGATGTAGGGATACACGCCCCACTGCGCCGCACCGTTGACCTCGCAGGAGGCGAACAGACCGGACAGCACCGCATCTTCGGAGTAGTACTCGAAGTTGCGGCCGGAGAACGCACTGCGGTGCAGGTTCATGGCAGGGCCGTACCAGCCGTAGTTGTTCGCGTTGGCGAACTCCTGCCCCATTGCAGAGCCGATTTCCGTCGCGATTTCCTTGCTCCACGTCTGCGCCATCAGCACTTCAGTGGGGTACTGCGTGCCGGTAGAACCGGTGACGTAGTTGGACAGACCGGACGGGCCGTCGCAGTCAGACGTTGCCACCTTGCCGACGGATTCAATCGCCACAGTTTTCCAGCCGCCGGTGTTGACCAGCGTCTGCATGTCGTCGATGGTCAGCTGGTCAAGCAGCAGCTCCCACTGTTCGTCGTTGTAGTCCTTGCCAGAGAGGTCAGCAAGCGTCAAGCCGTTCTTCGCGCCGGTCGTGGGCATCACGTCGTCCGCATTGTCATACGCAGTCGGGTCGTACTTGACCGGGGTGATGGCGCGGATGACCTTGATGTCGTTCTTGGACAGCTCGTATTCGCTGTCAGCGGGGGCGGCAACCGCTTCCTGATAGTTGGCGAAATGATCCTTGCGGGAGAGTGTCGCGTGGTCGCTCGCCATATCGCTGAACTGGTTGACAGCGGTCTGCTTGTCGGACGAACGCCCGTTGACGCTGTAATCCACGTCGCTGTCAAGGGTGAAGGACTTGCTGTCCAGCACGGTATGCGCGTCGGAGCGCACGGACATGGTGTATTCGCCCGCTTCGAGGATGTAGCCGCCGTTTTCCGTCTTGATGCACTCGGAATCGTAGGATGCCATATCTTCCAGCGCCACGGTGAACGTCACCGTCTGGGACGCGCTGGGCTGAAGCATCTCGGTTTTCTCGAAGTCAATCAGGTTGACGGATGCCTTCTCAATGCCGCCATTGGTGTACGGAGGCGTATAGTAGAGTTCCACCGCGTCCTTGCCCGCGACATCGCCCGTGTTCGTCACCTTGACGGTCACGGTCACGTTATCGCCATTGCGCTGGAGGTCGGTAATTTCCTGCGCGAACGTGGTGTAGCTCAAGCCGTAGCCGAACGGGTACTGCACCGTTGCGCTGTAATCAATCAGACCTTCTTCCGCCGCCGTCTCATAGAACTTGTAGCCCATGTAGATGCCTTCCACATAGTCCACGAAGGAGACAACGCCGTTGAACGTGTTGTCAAGGCGCGCCAGCTGCTTCACCAAGTCCTTGGCGTTGTACCAGTGGTTGCCGGTGCTGCCGGAATGATTCCACGTCAGGGCTTGCGTCAAGTCGTAAAGGTAGGTGTCCGTGGTGTGGCCGGACGGGTTGACGCTGCCGTTCAGGATTTCGCCCAGCGCCGTCATGCCCGTCGCGCCCGTGCCGGGGGCAAGAATGACCGCGCCGATGTTGTCGTAGTCATTCACCCAGCCGAGTTCCATCGTGTTGTTGGCATTGATGACGATGATGACGTTCTCGAAGTTCGCCGTGACCAAATCCACCAGATTCTTCTCGCTCTGGGAGAGCTGGAGGTAGTGGTCGCCGGGCTGGAACTCATCGTAGTCATAGGAATTGTTGTAGAACGTCGCGCGGGTGTAGTTGTAGTTGTGCGCAACCGACTCCTGCACCTCGCCGCTGCGGTCATACGTCTTTTTGAGGATGGCGCTCATGTCGCCGGGCAAGTCCGCATTCTCGCCGCCGCTGCGGGCAATCACGACCACCGCCGTGTCGGAGAAGGACTTCGCCTCGCTCATGATTTCATCCGTGTAGTACGCCGTCGTCGGTTCGGGTAGCGACCAGTCCTGCGTGGTCATGTTGATGACCGGGCGCTCGCCGCCCCAGTAATCCTTGCCGTAGTCCTGATAGAGCTTCGTCAGCGTCTGATTGGTGGCAAAGCCCGCCGCGTTCAGTGAGCTGATGATATCCACCGTTGCCGCCGCCGTGTCGCCGCTGGCAGCAGAGCCCGTGCCGGAGAACACCGGGTGCGCCGATGCCCAGCCAAACACGTTCAGATTCTGTGTCTTTTCCTGATTCAGCGGCAGCGTGCCGTCGTTCTTGACCAGCACCATGCCTTCTTCGCCAATCTTCTCGATGACGCGGGCGGAATTGCCCGTCACGTCGTCGGAGATTTCCGCCTTGGAGGCATTCAGCACGCCGGAAACCAGCGCATTCAGCGGCCCATAGCAGACCGCGTTGACCAGCACGACCACCGCGGTGACAAACGCCAGCGCCGCCGTCCAGCGGATGACGTGGCGCGTGCCCTTTTTCGCCAGCCAGTGCACGGCAATCATGATGACAATCATCAGCGCCAGAGCACCAACACCCCAGTAGATGTAGCTTTCCACCGCATGGAGGTAGTTCGCGACATCCGCCGCGCTCGCGCCCATGTTGACGAAGGTAGGCGTCAGCCAATTGATGAGCAGATCAATCATGGATTCGTTCTCCTTCTAAAACGCGCAGAGCAGAGAGAGTCCTCTGCCCTGCGCATAGGGTTCTTCAGGAATTATACTATTTCCAAATGAGAATGCGCCAAGATGCGCCGCGAATTTTTCGCTCTGGCTAACGGGAGTGAAATGCAGCGTAGCAGCGCTACGCTAAATGGAACGACCGGACGCCAGAACGGAAAAGGCGCAAGCAGATGGCGCAGGCGAATGCAGGAAATCGTATTACTCGTCCGCGTAGTGGAAGGTGATGTTCTCCACCGTCGTCAGCGGCTCGACGCTGTACTTGGTCACGCGCTCGTCGTTAATCACGCCAGACCAGTTCATGCCGAACGCGAAGTCGTAGGTGTTGCCGTTGGCATCGACATAGCATTCCATGTCGCGCGGCACGTCTTCCTTCTGCGCTTCCACAGCGTCCATCGAGGCGGGCTGCTGGAAGGGCAGGAGCGCGCTGGGCTCAACGTCGCCATTCACAATTTCCAGCAGGGATTCTTCAAAGAACCAGCTGGTAGAGCCATAGTAGAACAGGATGGCATCAGAGAACGGTTCCACTTCAGACCACACCATGACGCTGGGGCCGGAAGCCTTGCTCATCACAGTGACGACCTTCGCGTCGCCCTTGACCGTGTTCACATACTGCAGGAGTTCCAGCTCCGCATAGTTCTTGTCCTTGCCGACGGTGTTGTTGGCATAGGAGCGGTTAATCTTGATGGTCTGGGACTTCGTGCCGTAGTAGCCGTCATTGACGACCTCGGTCTTGGTATCCGCAGCGATGGATTCGCGGCGCGCGTTGACCGCCGTGTACTCGCCGTACTGGAGGTTCGCGGGCAGCCAGTTGCCGTCGCTGTCCTGCTTGGAATCCTGAGAGGGCGCATCCATGAACATCAGAATCATGTCGCATGCGCCGACTTCTTCCGCACTCGCGCGGATGATGTCATTCTCGGTGTAGGTGGGGTTGCCGTCCTCATCCGGCGTACCGGTGGGTTCGCCAACGGTGTCGGTGACGACGTTGAAGTACTTGGCAGCCGTGTCAAGGTCAACCGCCGGTTCCCACTTCGCAGGAGAAGCCGCAGAAGAGGAGGATGCCGCAGAGCCGGAAGAGTAGGTCATGGGGATGTAAACCGTCTTCTTTTCGCCATTGTTCTGGGCAATCACGCCGCTGTTCTTCAGCATGATAACAGTCTTCTGCTGTTCCACCTTCGCCTGCGCGTCGGTCTTGTTGTTCCACACCACTTCGTAAGCAGCGTCGAGGTCAATGTAGGGATTCTCGTACAGGCCGCACTGGAACTGCGTCAGCAGGAAGTGATACGCCGCATTACGCAGGATGGCTTCCGCCTCTTCCTCGCCCAGCTCGTCCACAACCAGCTCATAGCCTTCCGCCGCCGCATCGTTGTCGGAAGAGCCGCCGACCTGATGCACGCCGGACATGTACAGCAGCGCATAGCGTTCCGCCGTGGTGTATTCTTCCACGCCGTAGGTCTGCTGACCGTCGTTGGTAATCTGCCAGTCGGTCAGGATGAAGCCCTGATAGTTGTTTTCCGTCAGCAGCCCCATCTTGTAGTGGGAGTACGCGCCGCCCACCAGCTTGCCCAGCGAACCGTCACGGCTGTAGGAAATCGCGTAGTTCGGCATCACGCCCGCTTCCTTGGTCATCGAGCCCTTCAGGTTGAAGGCGGCATCGAAGAAGGGAATCAGGTGCGCTTCAAAGTTGTAGCCGGGGAAAACGTCGAACTTGCCGGCATCCATGTGGTCGTTGCGGCCGCCTTCGGGCGCACCGTCGCCGACGTAGTGCTTGGCAATGGCGTAGACGGAATCTTCGCCCCAGCCGAGGTCAGTGCCGTCTTCCGCCCAAGTGGACTGCAGACCGGAGATGTACGCATCCGCAAGGTCACGCGCCAGCGCCGGGTCTTCGGTGTACGCACCGGTCGCACGGGTCATCAGCGGTTCCGTGCCGATGCCAATCTGCGGGCCGAGCAGCATCGTCACACCGACGGCGCGGTACTGCTTGGCGTGCTCAACACCGAGGTTGAAGGCATCTTCCACGGAGAAGGTGGAAGCAAGGGAGTTCTGGTCAATGGTGTGGGAAATGTGGTTCGGGTCAACGGAAATCGTCGCCGGAATGCCCCAGTTGCCGGTGGATTCGCACAGTGTCTGCAGGGCGTTCACCCATTCCACTGCCATCGAGGTATTGCCCTCGTTGATGGCGGAGCGGGTCACGCCGCCGCGGCCGCCTTCCTGCACATAGGTCAAATCCTCACCCTCGATGGTCGAGCCGAAGGACCTCCAGCCGCCGTGGGTGAACAGGGGCGTCATTTCTTCCACGCTCAGGCTGTCCGTCAGCGCATGGGCGCGCGTCTCGTTGTCCAGCCGCCAGTCCTCGTAGGTGTCCAGCTGACCGTTGCGGTTCAAGTCCTTGAACGCATAGCCATCCACCTCAATGATGGACACGCCGGAGGACTTGCTGTACCCCAGCGTCTTGCCGCCCTCATTGGTGACCTGCACCCAGCCGTTGGGGGTGCGCTTTTCCGACCACTTCTTCGCCTCGTCCGCGGAAGCAGCGGAGAGCGTCGCGGTCAGTGCCAAGCTCAGCGCCAGCACCGTGGAAACGATTCTCTTCATACCGATTCTCCTTTCGCTTTTCATTGCCCTTCGCAATGATTGATTATATGGTAAAGCGATGGCCAGATGATTTCAAGATGTGCTGGAGGTTCAGCATTTTTGCAGGGCGGAACAGCAAAAATCCCTTGCGGAAGCGCTCGCAAACGGGGACGAGATGCAGTTCATCCTTGACGAACGACAAAATCCACCGAATCTTCCGCACGAAAAAAAGCGCCCCGGCTGCCCGAAGTGCTTGCTGTGTTCACCCGCCCACCAGTGACAGGAATTTCGCCTTGACCTCCCCCGAATGACTGCGCCCGATGGGAATCCGCGTGCCGTCGGACAGAATGATTTCGCCCGGCATGACGCGGTGGATGTACTGGTAGTTGACCAGAAAGCCCTTGTGCACGCGGATGAAGCCCAGCGGCTCGGTCATCTGCTCCAGCTTGTCCATCGTCATTTTGACTTCCATCGGCTCACTCTTGCCATCCAGATACAGCATCTGATAATTGCCGCTGCCCTCGATGTAGCGGATGTTCTTGCTCTTGACCACCGCCACGCCGGAGCGCACCGCCACTTCCAGATTTTCGCCCGCTTCCTCGCGCGAGCAGGTTTTCAGGTACAAATCCACCAAGTCGGTAATGTCATTGAGGAAATTGCTCTTGCGCACAAAGCTCAAGGGCTGCACCTGAAAGGACTCAAACACGCGGCTTTCCGCCTCGGACACGAATACGATTTTCGTGTCGTTGCCCATTGCGCGCAGCTTTTTGCCGACGGCAATGCCATCCATGCGCGGCATTTCAATGTCCAGCAGAATCAGCTGATAGCGCGTCTGCTCCATCGACGCAAGCAGCTTCTCTCCGGAGGTGAACAGCGCCAAATCAATATCCACTCCGCGGTCATGGAACGCCGAACGCGCCGCCCCCGCGATAATCGGCAGCGTTTTGGTGTTGTCATCGCACATTGCAACCTTAATTCTCATCTTGCTTCTCCTCCGATGCCATATCCAGCATCACCTGCGCGACAAAGCACGCCCCGTCCAAGTGAAAGTCGGATACGCCGTTGTACTTTTCTGCCAGCTTCGCGATAATCTGCGTGCCGTAGCCGTGCAGTGCTGCGTCCCGCTTCGTCGTGCGCAGACCGCGCTTGTTTCGCTCCAGCGCCGTGCGATCGGTCGTGTTGCTGCACTGGATGAACAGATAGCTCTGGTGCGGATGAATATCCAGCGTAATATTCGCGTCCGCCGCGCCGTTTTCGTGCAGACGGCGGCACTCCTCCGCCGCGTTGTCAATCAGATTGGAGAGAATCGCGCAGATATCCTCGCTCCGGAAAGGCAGCACCGGCGGCACAGCCAGCTGATGCCGGAACGCAATGCCATCCGCGCGCAGTTTTGCGAACTCCATGTTCAGCACGGTATTGACCGTGTAGTTGCCGCAGTCCACCACCTGAAGCGGCGCGGGCAGCTCCTTGAGCAGCTCGGCGAAGTACGTTTCCAGCTCCGCATAGCGCTTTTCGCTGAGCAGAATCTGCATATACGCATATTGATTTTTCAGGTCGTGGCGAATGCTCCGCAGGTTGTGCAGCATCGCTTCGGTCATGCGCGCCTGCTCCTGCTCGCTGATGAAGCGCTGCTTTTCCGCCTGCAAATCAATGATGACCTGCTGCCCCTGCATCATGGTATACATCGCGTGAATCGCCAGCAAACCCATGATGAGCATCGTCAGGTAGCCCACGAGCATCGCAATCAGGAAGCCGTTTTCCGACGCAAACGCCAGAATCTCCACCACGTTGAGCAGCAGCACGCATACCATGTCCGCCGCAATCATCACCAGCCCGCTTGACGGCACAGACTGATACTCATCGAAATGATAGTGCCGCAGCCAGAACGCCACGCCAATCAGCGTTGCAAAGATGGCGATGCGTGCAACACCCTCCAGCACACCGCTCTGGATATTCATGCCCACCAGAAAGCTGACCTTCCCCGCCATTGCGAAGATGCTCATGCTCGCCGTCATCATCACCAGCCAGAGCAGGATTTTCGACTGCCTGCGCCCGATGCCGGTGTGCAGCATGTAGCCCAGCGTCACCGCGCCCTGCAGCACGACGCGAATTAACGGAAAGACGCTGTTTTTCGGGATGCTTTTCAGCAGATACGCCGCCAGCAGCGTCACGGCATTCAGGGCGACAAACAGCACTGCAAATTCCGCGCTCGCGCGCAGCAGCGCCTTGCCGCCATGCAGCTTCTGCGTGCCCAATATGACCCAGCTGAGCGTCAGAATGGCAAACTCCAGCACCCACGCGAAATCCACCATTGAAAGCGGGTAGCTTGACAGCAGCGAACCCATGCAGCCTTCCTCCTTGAAGCAGCATCCTTTTTCCCGGACAGACCCTGCGCGATTTGTCCTTTTCTGTCCCTTATTATACTGCATTCACTTGCAAAACACAAGGAACAGGAAATGTCATTCGTCCAGAAAAATTGCCGTTCGTCCCGCGAAAAAACGCAATTCAACCCGCTTAAACGCCTTTTGTCGGCATCCTCTTGTCTCTTTTTGTTCTCATTGGTATGCTAACGATAGGAAAGGAACAGGGGGTCTCTCCCCTGCTGACAAAGGAGCATGAACATGGATGCATCGCAGCGCAGTATTTTATCATATTTGAAGGAGCTGGCATCCCTTCAGCCGGAGAAGCCGCTGCTGGGCAACGACGCGCACTGGCTGAGCGCAGGCAAGGTGCTGTCACTGGTGGAGCATGTGGCGACGGCGCTTCGGCGGATGAACATCAGCGGCACGACGGTGGCGGTTCGCTGCACGCGGACACTGGAGACGGCGATTCTGCTGCTCAGTCTGCGCGCGGCGGGGGCGGTCGCGGTGCTGATTGACCCGCGCGATGATGTGCAGACCGCCCTCCAGCAGACAGACGCGGAAATCCCCGTACAGGCGGTGATTGCACAGACGGGGCAGACAGTCTTCCGCATCACGCGCGGCGAAACATCGGCGGAGCTGGATTTATTCGCCCTGCCGCCGTCCGCCGGGAGTCTTCTGCATTCCAATGCCGATGAGCCCGCGTTCGTCATCTTCACATCCGGGTCAACGGGCAAAAGCAAGGCGGTTGTGCTGACCGAGGGCAATTTGGTCAACAACCTGATTGATTCGCATCCGCTGGGCGATTATCAGCCGGACGACCGCGCCTTGGGGGCGCTGCCGCTGCACCATGTGTTCGGCTTGGTGCTCTTAAGCGGCGCTGCCGTGCTGGGCTACGGCATATTCTTCCCCGAAAAGACGGATATTGCAAGCATTCTGCGCGCCATTGAGGCGCAGCGGCTGACGCGCATGAACGGCGTGCCGTCGCTGTATCTGGCGATGGCGGAGCAGTGCGCCGAGCACGACCTGACCAGCCTGCGCGCGGGGTTCATCGGCGGCGCGCCCACTACGGTGGAGCAGTTTCTGCGCATCGAGCGGACGCTGGACATGACGCTGATTTCCGTCTACGGCATGTCCGAGTGCATCGGCATTGCCTGTTCCGCCGCGAGTGCGCCGGAGCATCAGCGCGCCAAGACGGTCGGGGCGTTTTACCCCATGAACACAGGGAAAATCCTCCGCGCAGACGGCACGGAAGCCGACTTGATGGAGGAAGGCGAAATCTGCGTGACCGGGCCGGCGCGCATGTGGGGCTACTACGGGCATCCCATGCCGCGCGAGGATCTGCTGCACACGGGCGACCTTGGCTTCCTTGATGCGAACGGCTTGCTGCACCTGACCGGGCGCAAGAAGGACATCATCATCCGCAACGGCAACAACCTTTCGCCGCGCAGAATCGAACAGGCGCTCCTTGCGCTGCCAGGCGTGAAGGAAGCCGTCGTGGTGAGCATTCCCGATGCACGGCAAGGGGAAGTTCCGGCAGCAATGGTGGCGGCGGATGCTGCCCTTGCGCCGCTGCATCCCGCGCTGGCGAAAAACGAGCTGCCCGTCCTCTACCACTTCACCGACCACCTGCCGATGACCGCCAGCGGCAAGCCCGACAGGCAGAAGATTCGGGAGGTGCTGATGGCATGTCGGAATGGGTGATGCTGCAAGCGCCGGAAGTGCTGCTGTGCTACGGCGGCGGACTGCTCTGCTTCCTATTAGAACGGGCATGGCAAGCGTCGCGCGGATGGCTGACGTGGCTGGGCGGCGCACTGGCAGTGATTGCCACGGCACTGCTGATTCTCTCCGGCGGCACGCTGTATGAGGCATCGGCGTGGCTGTGCGGCTTTCTGCTGCTGATGATGGAGGGGCGCGCATGAATTTCAATTCCGGTGCATTCCTGCTCTATCTGCCCGTGACATTCGCGGTGCACTGGCTCCTGCCGCACCGCTTCCGCTGGATGTGGCTGCTGGCGGCATCGTGGTTCTTCTACATGTACTTCAGCCCCATCCTGATTGTCCTCCTGCTGGCGACAACGCTCGTCTCCTACGGCGCAGCGGTGCTGATGACGCGCTTTCCGCAGCACAAAAAGCTGTGCCTGACCGCGACGCTCATCGTCTGTCTGGGGATTTTGGGCTACTTCAAATACGCGAATTTCTTTTTATCGAGCATTTATGCCGTCATCGGGCGCGAAAGCCCGACGCTGAACATCCTGCTGCCCGTGGGCATTTCGTTCTACACCTTCCAAACGCTTTCCTACGTCATCGACGTATACCGCGGCGATTATCCGGCGGAAACGCATTTGGGCTACTATGCGCTGTTCGTCGTGTTCTTCCCGCAGCTTGTCGCCGGGCCGATTGAATCCCCCCGCGACCTGCTGCCCCAGCTGAAAGCGGAACGCACGCTGAAGAAAAGCGACTTGTCCGCCGGTATCCGTCTGATGCTGTGCGGCTACTTCCGCAAGTGCGTTGTGGCGGATTTGTGCGGCTTGTACGTCAATCGCGTTTTTGCGGATTTAGGGGCTGCCAATGCCCTTGCCGTCGCGGGCGCAGGGGCACTGTTCTGCATCCAAATGTACTGCGATTTCGCCGGATATTCGGAGATTGCCGCCGGGTGTGCGCGTCTGCTGGGCATCCGCCTGACGCGCAATTTCAACCGCCCGTACCTCTCGCAGAGCTACACGGAGTTCTTCCGCCGCTGGCATATCAGCTTGAACCGCTGGTTCACGCAGTATCTGTACATTCCGCTGGGCGGCAATCGGCGCGGACAGGCGGTCAAAATCCGCAACACCATCATCGTGTTCGCACTGTGCGGCTTATGGCACGGTGCAAGCTGGACGTACGTCCTCTGGGGGCTGTACGCGGCGTTCTTCGTGTCGCTGGAGGGCGTAATTCGCAAGCCGGTTCGCCGCTTTGCCGCGCGGCACGGGATCAATCTGCACCATCCGCTGATGGTGCTGGCGCGGCGCATCGGCATGTTCTTCATCTTCATTCCGGCAGCGCTGCTGTTCCGGTCGCAGTCAATCGGGCAGATTGGCGACCTTGCCCGGACGCTCGTTTCCGGCGATTTTGCCCTCTCGCCCGCATTGTCGGCGTTGGGGCTAAACGGCGCTTCGCTGGCGCTGCTCGTGCTGATTCTCTGCGCCATGACGCGCCTGCACGTCTGGGGCGAATTTGACCTTGCGCCCGCCGAAAACGCGACGATTCAGGCACGGCGCGACGTGGGGCTTGTGCTGATGACCATCGCGATTGCCCTGTCTTGGCTGGCGCTCTTGGCGACGCAGGACGCAGCGGGCTTTGCGTATTTCCAATTTTGACGGAGGTGGATTTTTCATGCGTCGGCTGCTTGCGCTGCTGCTCTGCCTGATGCTGCTGCCCTGCACGGCGCTGGCGGCGGATGACACGGTGCTCGTCGTGATTGAGGAATGCAGCGGCTTCACCGTGGCGGAAAACGGGCTGCGCGTCCTGCCGGGCGAAGATGCCGTATTCACCGTGACGATGGAGCGCGGCGTGCTGCTGACCGGGACGGACTACGCGGGCGACACCGCCATCGAGGAATCCGGGCGCACCATCACCCTGACGCTCCGCGCCGTGCAGTACCCGACGCGCGTCCGCCTGTCCATCAGCACCAAATACGCGACCATCACCTATGATGCCAACGGCGGCACGCCCATGCCGGGCGAGGAAGCAGTGGTGCAGAAGCGTGTCAGCATGACGGTGCATCCGCGCCCGAACACCGAAAGCGGCGTGAACCTGTTTCAGCGTGAGGGCTATACGCTGATTTCGTGGAACACGCGCTCCGACGGGCAGGGCACGCGCATCGGCTTGGGCAGCCGCACCACGCCAGTCAACGGGACGCTCCGGCTCTACGCGCAGTGGGCGCAGTGGACGGACGCAAGTTGCTTCGACTGGGCGGGCGAGGACGAAATCACCATCACCGGCTATCATGGGGATGATACGGTTATCGTCATCCCCTCGCGGCTGGGCAATGGCACCGTCACCCGCATTGCCGCAGGAGCATTCACGGACTGCGCGGCGGAGGAAATCATCCTCCCCGACTTCGTTCGCGAGGTGGAGGACGGTGCGTTCACCCGCTGCACCTTGCACACGCTGACGTTTCGGGACAACATCGAAGTGCTCTCCGACCTTGCCTTTGCGTACTGCCCGAACCTGCAGACCCTGCGCATCAACGCCGTCGAAGCCCCGTTCGGTTACGTCTACCGCAAGGAAAGCGTGTATGCGGACAAGGTGGAGCTGCTGCAAAGCGCACAGGGCAAGAAGAAAATCGTCTTTTACGGCGGCTGCTCGATGTGGTACAACCTTGACGCATATCAGGCGGCTCGGACGTTCGGCGACGAGTACGTCATCATCGACATGGGGCTGAACGGCACGTCCTCCTCCGCTGTGCAGCTGCAAATCCTGATGGATTTCCTCGAACCCGGCGACATTCTCTTCCACACGCCGGAATTATCCAGCCGCCAGCAATTGATGTTGCGCTTGGACATGGGCGACAACGACAGCAGCCTGTGGGCGGGCATCGAAAACAACTACGACCTGCTGACGCTGGTGGACAAACGCACCGTGACGAATCTGCTGGACAGCTTCACGCACTATCTGTCCCTCAAAGACCGCCGGACAAGCTATCAGTCCGCCTATGCGGATGATGACGGCAACAGCTACTTCGACGTGTTCGGCACGCTGCCCTTCTTCCGCTCCGGCACACAGGCGAATCTGCCTGACCGCGTGTTTCTTGACCCGGAAATGCTCTCCGGCGATGCGTTGGACACCCTCGCGCAGTACTACGAGCTGCTGACTTCGCGCGGCGTGCGGGTGTATGTGTCCTTCGCGTGCGTGAATGTGGATGCGCTGCCGGAAGGCGATTTGGCGCACGCAGACGCGGTAGAGGCGATTCTCCGCGAGCGCACCGAAGCGCTGGAAAATGTCACCCTGATTTCCAACTTGAGCGACTACTTGTACCACCAAAGCGACTTTTACGACACGAACTACCATCTCTGCACCGTCCCTGCGCGGGAAAACACCGCCCGCTGGCTGCGCGACCTGACGGTGCAGATGGCAGCGGACGGCTTATGGGAGGATGCACCATGAAGAAGCGAATCGCCTGTATTTGCATGCTGCTGCTCCTGCTGCCCGGTATCCTGCTGGGCACAGCGCTGTCGCTGCCCGAACTCTACCAAGACAGCTACTATGCCGAGCTGCCCGCAATGGCGGATTATCTGCATCAGGCGGAGGGCAATCGGCTGATTCTCATTGGCGGGAGCAGCGTGGCATTCGGGGTGAATACTGCCCTGCTGGAGTCGCTGCTGCGCGAGCACGGGCTGGATTACACCGTCTGCCCGTTCGGGTACTACGCCGCTATCGGCACAAGCGCGATGCTGTCACTGGCGCAGGGGGAGCTTCGCGCTGGGGACGTGGTGGTGCTTGCCGTCGAGCCGGTCAGCGAAGCCTTGTCCGACTATTTCGGTGCAACGGCGTTCCTGAAGGCTGCCGAGGGGCGCGCCGACCTTTTGCCCCAGCTCAATGGCAGCCAGCGTACGAACATCATCGGCAACGCGATTCCTTTCCTGCAGGAGAAAGTTGACATTGTCCGCTCCGGGAATCTGCCGCGTGCCGAGGGCGTGTATGCGCGCGCCTCGTTTGATGCGCGCTGCAACATGGTCTATGCGCGTCCGGGCAACACAATGGCGCTGGGCTATGACACCACTTCACCGATTGACCTGCGCAACGTGACGATTTCGGCGGATCTCAGCGAGCAGGTCAGCGCATTCTGCGAAACCGCCCGTCAGCGCGGCGCGCAGGTGCTGCTATCCTTCAGCCCGATGAACCGAAGCGCCCTGACCGACGAAAGCGACGATGTGTTCCTTGCGTTTTATGAGCGGATGCGCGCCGCCCTCCCCTGCCGCGTCATCAGCGACCCGCGGCGGTATGTGCTGGACAGCGGCTGGTTCTATGATTCCAACTTTCACCTGAACAGTGCGGGCGCGGCGTACCGCACGATGCTGCTGGCGGAGGATTTGCTGGCGGAGTTCGGTTGCTATCAGCCACTGGATGCCGAGCTGCCAACAATGCCCGTGCCCGTCGTCCAGTCGGCATCATGGGCGGAGGACACCGGGGATTTCGTATTCGCGGAAACGGCGGACGGGCAGGCGTACTGCATCGCCGGACTGACCGAGCAGGGCAAGGCGAAGGGCACGCTGATGCTGCCCGCGTCGTATCAGGGGAAGCCCGTGATTGCGTTGGATGCGGAGGCGCTGACCGGGGCGGATGCACTGGAAGAGCTGCATGTGCCGGAGCGCATTTTGTCGCTGCCGGACGGCGTGCTGCTGCCATGCAAATCGCTCAAACGGCTGGTGCTGGCGCATACCACTGCACCGTGCGGCATCACCGAGCATTCGCTGGATGGCGCGGAGGATGTGCAGATTCTCGTGCCGTATGCGGCGTACGCGTATTACCGGGACGGCTACGGCTGCGAAGCGAACCGCTGGCAGGGGTATCTGGGGCAAATCAGGACATATTAAGGCTACTCCTCATAATTCCATTCCAATTCACCCTAAGCGCAGGATGAGCCATATCAAATTCGGCGGAGTATGCGCAATTTCTGCAAGTGGTACAAGTACGTTTCGCAGGTTGTGCGCATGTTTGACAAGGAACTGCACCGCGAATTTGTGTACTGCGCTTTTCTGGTGGGGCTTCTCCCGGTGCAAGTGGTTGCAATGGAGAACATTGCAGAGCTGCTGACACTGGAAATGTACAAGCTGGAAAAGACTTTCGACGGCGACATCAGTCTTGATGATGAAAGCGGCACCTATGGACAGGCCAAGCCCAAGCGTGGCAGCAAGCCGGAATCCAAGGATCCGCTGGACGAAATCATCGAACGCATCAATGAGCGCTACAAAGGCGAATTCACCGAAGCAGACCGCGTAGTCATCGGCGCACTGGCAAACAAGCTTCGCAGCGACACCAAGTTAACCAACATGGCCATTTCTTCTGACCCGAAAATCTTTGCAGAAAGCATCTTCCCGCAGGCGTTCAACATTGCAGCGCAAGATAGCTATATGGAATCGCAGGAGACATGCACGCCGCACAGCATTTGGTCAACATCCTGCGCAACGAAAACACGGTGTACGCAGCGAACCGCTGGAACCGCAGCTAATCATCCGAAAATCCACAGCGGCTGCAAGAAGATAGGGGACGCACAAATAGTCACCACATTTTTCGTTTTTCTGTACCGCTTGCTTTTGCATATAGGAAAGGGACTGCCGCGCATGATTTGGGGAAATCATTGCGAGGTAGCCCCTTTTTATGTGGCTCTTTATGGAAAGTTTTTTTGGGAGGACAACGCAAAAGGACTTGAACAGCATGGACAGGAAATTGCACCGATGAATGAATTAATTTGTTCTATAATTCACATATATTATGGGCGTATACCCTTGCAAACGGACTTCTTTCTTTCACTGATCAAGCCGATTTTTCAGCATCAGCATATCAAGTCGGTTAATATCAGGCTTGCCATCTTCATTTTCAATATGTCTGCTTCTATCAAGAACAAACCAAATCGCCACCGACTTAATTACAGGCATATTATCCAGTTGATTATGCTTGTACAATTTCAGAGCTTCCAGTGATTGGTCAACAGCATAGCACAACTTTCCCGATGTGCTGCCAATTTTGACCGCAAACATTGTCTCTTCCTTGTAGAGATACTGGAGCAAAAACCATACCATCGCGCTCACTGTACACAGCGATATTCAGCGCTTCTTCAAATGGCGCATGTTATTGCCTTTTGCATCACTCTAACGACTTTTAGTTTATTTATAGAATTCTCTGACACATGCACCCATTGTATAGTCTCATCACCTCTATGATGTCAAATAGCCTCAAAGAACCCAACCGTGCCGTCCTCTATTCTGCCAATCAAAGCAGCCCTATCAAGCAGGAGGTTACGCATGGTACAGGAAGTTTCCGGCAGCAAGGTACATTGATGACATGCAGCATAGTTTAGTCCGTATAGTCCTTGACCATTGATACCCGTCGAGGTCATGCAAAGCGGGTCGCCAGAACACCATTCCGCCTCGTCGAGCAAATCATCAATTATTTTTTCCAAATGTTCCGCCTTCGCCTGTGCAACAAGACCGCCGAGGCTTCCTTCCACATCAGAAGAAGCTGTATAAATTAGAATGCCTGCCATATTTTTGCCGCCGGGATATGTTGAATAGATTCTTTCTTTCAGTGCTGCCGATTGATAGCCGCACATTTTTGCAAGCGAGCGAATCAATAGATGTGAGAAGGTATGAAGCAGCACATACCTTGGTGAAGCATTTTCACAGTGAATTTTGTTCTCCTGCATCCGCTGCATCATCAATTGGTAGATATGCAGGTTTTGTTTTTCCCAATTTGAAACCTTTTCTGCATTCAGCTGAATAAAAATCCCCTCACCATGCATATCAATCGCTGGAAGCCATTGCCGCTGCTTTCGTGCAAAAATGGGTGCTAAGCACGGACTATCCATGTCTCCATCCCAGCCTTGCAAGCGCGTAAATCCGACCATCGCCACAATTTCCGTGAGACAGTCAACGGCCATAACGCCCTCTATCTGCATATTGTACTTATTCGGAGGAGAAATTCGTCTGGAACTAAAATCTGCATTTTCATCTTCCGTTTCTTCACAAAGTGCGCGATATTCTTCCTCATATAATTCTCTGAGCGACGCGGGATGCAGCATATTCTGCTCCGTGCACAACGCGCGATAAGCGTCTAAAATCCGCTTGATTGAAACATTCGGAAGGAACGGGCAGATTTTTCGTTCGATATAAGATTGCAGTGCCGCATCACTTTTCCCTTCCATTGCGTCAAGATGTCTCAACAGAATTTTGTTGACCTGTGTACTCCACGGAGGAATGTTAAGCGCACTAATGTTTACAGGCATATAGACACCGGCAGAGTTTCGCATTCGAACAACAGCGTTTTCTTTGCAGGGCGAATCAGCATCGTGTTCCAGCCACGGCTGGCGACCCGTGCATCGGTAGACAGTTGCTAATGTTCCCAGAACGAACGCTTCCTGCATACTCCGCGTTTTCCCGCACAATTCGCATGATACCACCAGACTTCCCAAGTTTGTTCGCCCGTTGACATTGAACAGTTTGAGCCTTTCAGGCTGCCCATCTCGATTTTTTTCACACGCAGCGCCTTGGTGAACCCACCGTGAATACGGAAAATCATCGATGTGCCCGTGGCGGCAAACAACAATAAAACGTGAAGGCACCAGACGATGCCTGCACTCCGGGCATCGCAGTTCCCCTTTCAGGAAACCCGCCAGCTGCTTTTCTTGCCACAAATATGTACATGATGGACAATATAAAATCTTCGGAAAGCGATATGCTCTAATATCATGACTATATGTTTTCTTGTAAATTGCCCGATTTTTCTTATCAAATTTCGGCTTGACAAAATACGCACGCTGCAACACCTTTTCAAGGCTGTGGCAACGCAAAATTCGTGGGTCATCCTCATCTGCGGGATTCCAGTCATCAGCACCGCCAATAATCGCAGTTTCTTCTTTGAAATCAACAATTGTTCCAATCCCATAAGAAGTGATTAATTGCGATGTCCGCAATTCACCCAACTCTTTGTCTGTTGTTCGAATCATTTTTCTCATATTTGCTTCAACCCTTCATGAAAACTCCAGATTGTGTATCAACATTGCGCATGGAATTCATCGTTGGCGGGAAAAGCGCATTCGCACTGCGCTCCGCAGGAATAAGCAGTGCATCCGTATCATTTTCTGATTTATTCAGAAGCTGGTATTGGAAATGGGAATTTCGGTTCACTGCTGCCTCATGCCACAGCTCCATAAAATCATCAAGAATTGCTTCAGCATACTTCACCGTTTCGCTGGAGCGTGTCATCATCATATCAAGGAGTTCCTCTTTTATTTGCTGCACGCTCGCATTATCTTGACGGAACATAGCTGCCTCTCTATTTTTCCGAAGCCACGGACACTTGTGCCGTATCAAAATCACAAAGACTGCATGAAGCGCCTTGTCCAGTGTTCTGCATGCATACGGCGTAACGCTGGTCGGCTCAACCATCCTGTTCAATGCCTGATGATACGTTTGGAATTGCTCATAGTGGCTTTTATCTCTGCTTCGCATCATATGCAGAAGCACAATTACCATCCCCGGATTAGAGCGTCCGACACGACTTGTTGCCTGAATATATTCTGCTGTTGCCTTCGGCTGTCCATAAACCGTCATAAGCCCTAATCGGTTAATATCAATGCCGACAGAAAGCATATTGCTCGAAAGCACATAGTTTAATGCTGCTGTGCTTGGATAATGCCATTGATCCAACTGATTGCGTATTTCTGCAATTTCTCGTGTGCTTTTTCGGCTTGTAAGTTCGCCGTATTCATATTCTTTGGATATAGGTTCCATTCTGACTTTATTTGCTTCTTTCTTGAACTTATGTTTTCGCAGACCCTCGGCATAAGCACAGACACGGTCAATGATTAAAGTATCCGCTGAACCTAAATCTTTGAGTGAGTTAAAGTACCCCACGTTCGTCCAAAACTGATCAACGACCTGAGCATCCGCGCCCGTTTTAATCAGATATTGAAGGGCAAACTTTACAGTTCCAAATGTCCTGACAACTGCATCCGGCAAGCTGCCGCCTGTTTCGCAGAACCCCATGTACATTCTCTGGGGTCGTTCTTCCTTAGCAGCTGTCCGCGCAAAGAAAGAATCGTCAGCCTGAAAACCCGATGGTGGAAACTGAAAAAAGTCTCTGCCATACAATGCTTGAATTTGCTCGCCTGCATTGCACAGCGTTGCCGTTGAAGCAAGAATTTTCGGTTGAATTCCGTCTCTCATGCAAAGTTTTTCAACAGCAATTTCGTACAGCCCGCTGATAGAGCCCAGCGGTCCCGAAATCAGATGCAGTTCGTCTTGAATCAGCAGTTCCGGCGGATAGCCAATACCATCCTCAGCAAAAATTGCTCCCGTCTTTTCTTCCCATGCCAATCGTGCAAATTTATCAATTGTTCCAATCAGCAGCGTTGGTCTGCGATCATAAATATCATCATCCACCGTTACAACAGGCAAATCATCATGAAAGGGGCATGAAGCATTCGGGCAATGCGTTAGAAAATGGTTACGCTTAATTTCATAAGCATTGCAGGGCAGCAGCGGCGTATTGCAGTATGGGCAAACTGAAAGCTGCACTGGCGAAGATTTCACTTCATCAATTGTATTCTGCTCCAGTTTTTCGAGAATCACAGCCGCCGTCTCCGCTTCCTCCCTGTCTGAAAATACATGATTCGGCGTTACTTCGCTTCCAACCCATAAGCCAATGGAGATTTCCCCGCCCGGTAATTTTTCTTGACGGCGAATCAAATCACACTCGCAAATCAGTGCTGCTGCGCGTTCAAATTGCTGTGCAGTCAGCATCCTGAGTGTATATCGCATGAGTACCGTCACGCCGCTTCCCGCTTCACCGCGCGTCAAGCGACGGTAAAATATCGTAAATGCAGCAACACCTAAATATGCTTCTGTTTTGCCGCCGCCAGTCGGAAACCAAAGCAAATCCACTTTATTGCGCCATTGGGTTTTGACGTTTATCATATCCGGAATGCACATCAAGACATAGCACAACTGAAATGGATACCATGACACCGTCTGCTCCGACTGATGGCGCTTTTTCGCTGATTGACGCATCATCGCTTTATTCATGAAGCAGAAGGCTTGCCATGCAGTATCATTCGTTCGCAACAAGTCAAGCCCTTGCTGCAGCCGTTCCTGACAATCAGAAATCTGTGAAAGAACATCCCGCGCCGTATCTTGATAGACAGCAGGTATTCCCCCGCTCTGCATGTGCAAGCGTTCTGCCCATACTGCATATTTTTGCAGATATACCGACATTTCAGCAAGACTTTGCTCTTTCCGCTCGTTTGTCCAAGATGACATCCGAAAGCATTGCAAGCTGTTGTCCGTCACCGCAATCATTTGCGAAACAGCCGTTCTGGGCAAGAATGTACTTCGGATTTCATTTACACATGCCGCATTGTCCTCCCATGTCACCGAGCACCCATGACCCACTGCATAGCTGTGCACGTTTCGATATAGAAAGTCCTGTTTTCGCCGTTCTGGATTGCTGCTGGTTTTTCCCGAATTATCAATAGGGCTGAAATTTCCTCGCAACACAAGCTGACACTGAAACAGCGCCGCTGTATTCTGGTCAATCTCTTTCTTAGATGCCACTTTGTTATTCTCAAACGATATTGTCCATAAAGTTGTACGCTCATCAATTTCTTTTCTGCGCACAATCCGAAGAATAACCTTGCCGTCGAAAAGTTCTTGTCTTTGGGTATGTTTATGTAAGCAGAGAATGCTGTTCCCTGTTTCAAGAGACATTCGGGCGTACTCATGGCGCATATACATTTTCCCACTTACAGGAATATCATGATTTTCATATTGCCCGGCGCTGAATGAAAATGTTATCTTCTTTTCTTGGTTGGGCAAAGCGAAAGAAATCGCCATGACAGACGGTCTAAACTGATTGGCTTCGCGTATCGTATCTGACTGTTCTTCGTCAATTTCGCCGCCAAAATCAAAGTCAGGTGTTTTTTCCGTTATTTCAGCATACTTCTGTTCGCTTGCTACATTTTCTGTCAATGGCTGCGAATTTTTAGGCCAAAGAATCCCGCATACATAAGTATCCAAAGGTGGATCTTGCAAGACTTCATTTGCACACACTGGTCCAAAAGCATCCTTGTCTATAAAGTCAAGAATCGTATCTCTGGCTGCATAGTATGCTTCATATGCCACGGCATCTTTCCTCCATGCGTTATCTTATTCCATATGAATTGGAAAATAGCATCAATACCATTCGAGAATCGGAAATCCTCCCAGTTCAATTCCAAGCCAGCAGCCTGTTTTGCTGTATTTCTCAGCAACAGTTGAAGAGCCTGTTGATATTTCCGTCGTTACAGCAGCAACATAAACATCCGTAATTTTATTGGGCCAGTTTCTTGTATGATTTGTTGCCTCAAAGCCAGCAAAAAGAGCATTCGTAAACGCCTCTGATGTCCTGCCAATCTGCTGTCCATCAAAGTAAATATCAAAGCAGCGGCGTTTTTCGTTAGCCCATAAGTCAACAACCATTCCCGGCTCTAAGCGTGCAAGAGCTGCTTGAGCATCTTTAGCGAATTCTCTATCTGCGAATGAATCAGGGCATACATCGCCCGCTTCCATTGCAATCCCCTTGCAGTATGATCGCTTATTGCTTGAAATCCCTGTCTGAATCCAGCGGTTATTGGGGATGCACTTCATGCGGAATTTATCATCGGATTTCAGCATATGCACATCTTCCTTCGCTCTTGTGATTGCAACATAAGCAGCTTTCAGCGCATCAGCTATATTTTCTTCTTGCTCCGCCTGATTCTTATAAGCGTACGGAGAGTCCACCCAGTAAACGTGCTCTGCTTCACTGCCTTTCGCACGATGTACTGTTGATACAACCGCACTGTTTCCAGCGTTGTTCAAGCAAATAGCTGGCAAGCCATCCACATGAGAAAGTGTCGATAACACCTCGGGAATATGCAGTCCCGGTGCATGAGGATGATCATCCATCGCTTTGAGCGTACGCCATTTTCCCTCGGCTTCATCAATTTCAAATTCCTCTGCATTTTTCATAAAGCAGTGCTTTTCCAGAATCTTTCCGTCGCTCCCGAATAAGACTTTCGCAATCCATGGTGCAAGCGATTTATGGCGGAATGCTTGTTTCATCACATGTGGCACATCTGCGTTTTCAAACAGGATTTGACTAATATGCGCGGCTTCTCCGTTCGTTTTGCACAAAATCAAGTCTTCAGCGCCATGAAGCTGTTTGGGCAATTCTTTCATATCATAACTTTTCCATTTCAAATTCGCCCATGACTTGAAAGCATCAATTGCTGCTTTTTGCGTTGTTTCATCCTCTAAAAGCATTGTTCCGCGGATTTCTTCTCCCTTTTGAGCAAGTTCCTTCGACTGGCGTTTGTTGCCTGAAAGCTCATACTGAATCAAATGCCTTTTTTGCAGCTCCGCGGCAAGGTCAGCAAATGACATATCGTGTTTTTCTCTGCTCGTCCAATCAAAAATTGCTTGACAGCGATCTCCCAGCAGAAGCACACCGCACTTTACGTCATCCAGAATTTTCAGCAGCATTCGTGCTCGAACCCCGACCGTATCCTGCACTTCGTCAACAATGACATAATGCAGTATTTCATCCAGCACACCGGGATTTCTCTGAATCATTCGGATAAATTCTTCGATTCGCGTATCATAATTCCATTTGGAATTCAATTCATCTGCCAGCATATATGTTGCAAATGAATCAAACGTGCGAATTTCAAGCCGTTTCTCATCCAGAAATTGATCTGCCTGATAGCCAAGTGTGTCATGCAAACGGTTGCGAATCACTTGTACGGCGTTCTTTGAAAAGCAAAGGACAAGAATGGTTCCTTCATATTCCTCTTGCAATAGTTTTTTCAGCCTTTGAATGACCGTATACGTCTTGCCTGTGCCGGGGCCGGCATTGACCCAGATACGTGCATCCGAATCCGCAGCAATAATTTGTTCTTGTTCAACAATTCGCAAGGCAGCATTTTCGTTGACAGCTTGGTTGCCTTCCATTTGCGCTGGCATCGCCGTGTCAGTTGCTGCAACGGTTTGAGCTGCTGTGATTGGCTTTGCCTGCATTTCCTGCTCATTTACTGCGGTTTCGCTCACCATCTCCTGCTCTGCGATGTCAGCGCAGTTGCTCGGATTCAGCTGTTCGTCTTGCTGTACATCAACTGCGGATTGGAACAGAACTTCGGTTTTTTTGTCAGCTTTGTCCGTGTCCGGCGATTCTTGCATCTTGCGTTCGATTCGCTCATAATTTGCAAGATTTTTGCATTCACCATACTTGGGACAGCTATACTCTTCACAGCGGCAAACAAAGCGCTCACTTCCAACAGGCACTCCCCATGACATAGTGCCATGCTCGTAAGTACAGTCTGGAGAGCCGCATTCAAGCACCTCCTTCTGAACATTTGTCATCCATGTAGTCGTTCGCCACCAGTCTACGCTATTCCCCGCATATCGTTTCAGCACACGGAAGTCAGTAATATGCTGCAAAAAATCCCAATCATCGCGACTGCCGGTTTTGTTGATATAGATATTGCTTTTCAGCGTAACATTGCTATTCATATCAAAACCGCCTTCTTATATTTTATAAGTGAATGCAAGCTGATTGACCGTATCGTTGACCCCCATACGCTGTGCATAGTCACTATGTATATCAATATGAACTATCATATCTTCATCAATTTCGCAGTTCAAATAAATGCCCTCCGGCGTAAATCCCTTGATTGGTACGCTGATTCGTTTCAAAACGTTCTTCTTATCATCTGCAAACACAAATACTGCATTATTCGTATCCTCCACAACACCAAAGCACAGCTTCTGTGCTTGACAAGGGGCATCTTGTCCGGGCAAAAATATCGGATAAAAGGAATCGTCAGAAAGCAAGACGCCAAAAGCATTGCGCAGTTTATAAACCGGCTTTTTTTCGCATAGAATTGCTGCCCCGCCAGCCACAGACCATTGCACCCGCTCCGGACGGAAAACAGCCAGATGATACTCCTCGCCAATCTTTTCAATGCGCTGATAAATCGCCTGCATTTCACAACTTCCGCCCACCATTAAGATGGCATCCATCTGTCCCAGCGCGACACCGGCTTTATCAGCTGCCGAAAAAAGCAGCTGAATTGCTTCGTTGACTTTTGCATCAATCAGCTTTGAAAATTCATCCAATGTCACATTTTCTCGCACAGTGGGCCTTCCCGCGTATTTTATCAGCATCACAGGCGCAGATTCATCGGAGGACAAGCGTTTTTTCGCTGCCTCTGCACGGTCAAGAAGGCCATCGCGCTCTTTCGGCGATAAATCATCAAAGGAGCACGCTGTCGCTACCTGCCGCATAATTTTCGCATGGATATGGCGTGCAAGCATCTGGTCAATATCATTGCCGCCAAGGCGAATCCCTGCAACTGCAAGCTCGGAAACCTCCCTGTTTTCAATAGAAATCAAGCTGATGTCCAGTGTACCGCCGCCCCAGTCGAAAACAGCTACATTGCTTGCCCCAGCCAATTCATCCCGGCATTTCACATACGCCCCCGTTGGCTCACTCACAAACGATTTGACACATATTCCCGCCCGATGTGCTGCTTCACGCAAATCAGCACGCTGCTCCGGTGAAAAATCAACAGGAATCGCCATGACTGCCTCATTCATGGCACAGCCAGCCATTTCTTCTACTCGCCCCTTGACATAGGCGAGAAACAACGCAGTTACATCGAGCGGACTATACTTTTTCTTTCCGACAGCGATACTGTTTCCCGAACCCAGAATTGTTTTGAAAGATGCGAGAACCGTGTATCCCTCGGAAATCAGCTGACTTCGCCGTTTCTTCACCTCACTGCCAAAGAGCGTATCTTTTTCCGGATGCAACGCCACCAAAGAAGGAAAAGGCTGATTGTTTTCGCCATAAGCTGTCGTCGTCAGTCCGTTTTCTGTTGTTAAACAGCCAACAACCGCTGTGTTTGTCGTCCCAAAATCTATGCCAAACGAAATCATACTCATTATTCCTCCGCAGAAATACCATTGCTTGCGAGAACGTCAATCATTTCTTCAAGCAATGCTCCATAAATCTCCGCCTTTTCATCCTCTGCACAGCCGTCCTGATAGCACTTAATTGCATATGACATTTCTGATGACAGCTTTGCCTTAAAGCCTTCCAGCTCCTGTTTTGCAGAGTTTCCTGCCATCTGTTGAACCTGTGCAATGGTATTTTCTGCTTTTTCTTTAGCTGCTTTTAGATTTTCGTTTTCGGATTTAGCCGTCTCAATGACCGATTCAAGATTGATTCTTATCGCAAGCAGCTTTTCAGTACGTTCTTTCAGCTCTGCAATCTGCGCAGCTTGATTTTCAAGCACTGTTTGCTTCTTTTTTAGCTCATATGTTAGTTCCGCAATCTGCTCTGCTTGACTTTGCATTTTCTTCTTTTGCTCAGAAGTCCATGCCAATAGTGCTTCAGCCAGTGCAACACCATCGGAAAGTTTTCCTCCTTGGCTTTGGTGTATATCGTTTTCTTCAGCCGCAGTAGCAGATACTTCATCCTGCTTATTCTCGCATTCACTTTCCTTGCACATTGTTTTTTCGGAAGATAATGCTCCCGATTCCGAATCTACTGCTGACTGCGGCAGCAATAAATTTTCCTCGCCATTTTGCTCGGTCTTTTCAGTTTCATCGGCAGCATTCTGTTCTTTTTTTAATGATTGATTATTTTCATTCCGTGCAAGGAACTCGGAATACAGCTTTTGTGTATTTTTCTCCTCACAGTCGCTGAAGATGATACTGTACATCTTGAAAATCTGTTCTTTGCCATTCGGCCACCCATTCATATCAAGCGATAAAAGTTTCTGCAAATCTGGCAATGTGCTGTTTTTGCGAAGTTTCATAAATTCAGAAGCTGATCTGTCATTTGCATTGCTGGACAACCAGCGAAGTTCCAAGAGTATTTCATTAATTGATGTGATTTTAGGGAGCTTCGCTTGAATAATTGGAACGATGCGTATCGTTGCGCGGACTGTTTGCTTCTTATTCTTTTCCGCGCAGCAAATAATCGCCTGATCCCACTCTGCGCGCAACGACTCCGGATATTTCCAATAGTGTTCACGGTAAAACAGTTCAATAGTCTTGGCGTCAAAAAGCCAAAGTGCTGCTACACACTCCTCTACTGTATCCGTTCCCTCTTTCAGAGCAGAATTAATTCTTTCGAATAAATCATTTTGTTGAATCTTGTTAGGCTTACGGACCTTCGCATCAAGTGTCTTTACCCATTCAGTGATTTTCTCCATAACACACCTCTATTATCATATAGATAGCAATTGTGAAATTGTTCTTAGGTCAAATATGCGCTTTCTGCACAAAGCAAAATTATCAGGCATACTTAACCATGTAAATTATAGCACAAAATTTCTCAAAAAGCGACATGCGAATTGTATTTTTTCTGGTGTACTTTTTCCATCTGATTTCAAAGCAAGCACTGCATTTGAGACGGTAGGCACCTTGCAAATTTCATGCAAAAAGCAAGGCGAAGCTGATTTAGCAATTGACCTGAATGCACTTCAAGAGGTATAATAGAGTTAGTGCCGCATCATGTGTGGTCGCACTGTGTGTGATATACTGGAGGACATGCACCATGATTAACCTTCGCAAGTTAGAAAGCGAGCTGTGGGAATCCGCCGACCTGCTCCGAGCAGAGAGCAAGCTGACCAGTCAGGAATACTGTATGCCCGTGCTGGGCTTGATTTTCCTGCGCTATGCGTATAGCCGCTTCCGCTATGTGGAAGCCGAGATTATGAAAGACCGCCCGGTTCGCAACGGGCGTGTACTGCCGGTGGAATCCATCGACTTCCAGCAGAAAAGCGCTCTCTTTCTGCCGGAAGAAGCACGCTATGAATATCTGCTGAACTTGGAAGCGGGTAAAGTCAACATCGGCGAAAAGGTCAACCACGCGATGGAACTGATAGAAGCAGAAAGTCCTCAGCTGAGCGGCGTGCTGCCCAAGACCTACACGTCTTTCAAGAACGAACTCTTGTGGGAATTGCTGCGCATCTTCAACAACAGCGCCCTGAACGACATTCAGGACGACATCATCGGGCGCATTTATGAGTACTTTCTCAACAAGTTTGCCCCGGCGGTGGCCTCGGATGACGGCGTTTTCTTCACACCCAAATCGCTGGTGCGCATGATTGTGAACATCATCGAGCCCAAACGCGGTATTGTGCTGGATCCCGCTTGCGGCAGCGGCGGCATGTTCGTTTCCTCTGCGGACTTCACTGAGCAGTACGGCGCGAACGCGAATATGGCCATGACCTTCTACGGTCAAGAGAAGGTGGAATACAATGCCAAGTTGTGCCTGATGAACATGGCAGTACATGGGCTGAATGCGCAAATCGTTTCCGGGGACGATGCGAACAGCTTCTATCACGACCATTTTGGTCTGGAGGGCAAGTGCGACTTTGTGATGGCGAATCCGCCTTTCAATGTGGACAAAGTAAAAAGTGAAAGCACCGCCTCTGCTGGGCGCTTGCCCTTCGGGATGCCGAGCGTGAATCCCAGCAAAGAAGTCAGCAATGCCAACTATCTGTGGATTAGCTACTTTTACAGCTATCTGAATGAGCACGGGCGTGCGGGCTTTGTCATGGCAGCATCCGCCACCGACAGCAACGGGCGCGATCGAGACATTCGCCGTCAGCTGGTGTCCACCGGGGCGGTGGATGTGATGCTGTCCGTTGGTACGAACTTCTTCTATACCAAGAGCCTGCCCTGCACGCTATGGTTCTTCGACAAGGGCAAGAAACTCGACTTGCGCGACAAAGTGCTGTTCATCGACAGCCGCAACTACTACACCGCCGTGGATCGCACGCTGAACGAGTGGAGTCCGTGGCAGATGAAGAACCTGAACGCCATCGTGTGGCTGCATCGGGGCGAAACAGAGAAATACCACGCATTGGTGGCAGGCTACCGCGCCGCGCTTGATATGGCGGCGGATTGCACCTTCGCCCAGCGCGCCGAGCAGCTGCAGCAAGAGATAGCCAGCGTCACCGCAGAATGCAAGGATGCCGTTGCCGCGGCAGCCCGCAAGGACAAGAAGCGCATACAGGCGCAGTATGACGAATCCCTCGCTGCCATACAGGAGAAGCTGACAATTGCGAAGGAAGCGTGCTGGCTAACCGACAAATTCGGAGACGGCGAATACCGTGACATTCCCGGTCTTTGCAGGGCTGCCACGTTGCAGGAAATTGAGGAAAAGAATTGGAGTTTAACCCCCGGCGCGTATGTGGGCGTAGAGGCACAGCAGACGGATGATGTGGATTTTGCGGAGCGGATGCGCGAAATCCACGCGGAACTGCTGACGCTGCAACAGCAGAGCGACGCACTGATGGAAACCATCTTGCGGAATTGGGAGGAGATGGGGGTATGAAAACCACTATCGGAACTCATTGTACAGTCACGTCAAGCAAACGTTTTCATTTATCTGAACGTGCAGAAAGCGGAGTCCCATTTTTTTGCTCAAAGCAAATAATACAACTTGAAAATGGCGAGATGCCATCGGATTATGACCATATCACAAACGAACATTTTAGAGATATACAAATCAAATACGGTGTTCCCAGTGCTGGTGATTTATTGATTACTACAAGAGGCACTTATGGAATACCGTATATTTATAAAGAACGTGATTGCTTCTACTTTGCCGATGGCAATCTAACATGGTTAAAAGACTTTGATGATTGCTTATCTTCTCATTATTTATACTATTGGTTTAAGTCTTATGAGGGACAGAAAAAAATTGATGCTATTGCAAAAGGCACCGCACAAAAAGCCGTCCCTATTGCATTAATAAAGGACTTGCAATTATCATTGCCTCCAATATCGCAGCAAAAGCGCATTGCCTCCATCCTTTCCGCTTACGACGACCTAATTGAAAACAACCGCCGCCAAATTAAGCTACTGGAAGAAGCTGCACAACGGCTGTATAGAGAGTGGTTTGTGGAACTGCGCTTTCCGGGGCATGAGAGCGTGAAGGTGGTGGATGGCGTGCCGGAGGGGTGGAAGAAGCAAAAACTTGTTGATATTGCTGATGTGCAGTATGGTTTTGCTTTTGACGGAAAGTGCTTTAATAATCAACGAAGTGGCACACCTATCATTCGAATCAGAAACATTCCAGACGGCACAACAAGTGACTATACAACAGAAAGCGCAGATAGTCGATATGTTGTGCACAATGGTGAAATTGTTGTTGGTATGGATGGAGAGTTCCACATTAACACATGGAATGGTGAAGATGCGTATCTCGTGCAACGTACATGCTGCATACGACCGACTGATAAAGCACTGAATGGATGGCTACTATATGCAATATATGAGCCAATCAAATTCTACGAAAAAACAGTAGTTGGCTCAACAGTTGCACATCTTGGAAAGAAGCACGTTGACACTATCGAATTGCTCACATCTCCATCAAATTTATATAAACCGTTTGTTGCTTTATATAAGAAACGTCAAGTATTGTTAAATCAGAATCGTAAATTGAGCAAAGCCCGTGACCACCTTTTACCCAAATTGATGAGCAGGGAAATGGAGGTATAATTGTGACGAATCAACAAAAAAGGTTGTTGGCTAACTATGCAGAAATCAAGCAGATTTCTACCGGAAACCTCTTAATTAACATTCCAGATTCGGACTATCCGAAATATAAAGACACATTAGACTATCTTGTCGAATATCATTTTATTCAGCCTTTTGATATTGATAGTGGAGATTCGCAAGTGTTTTTGAAAACAGACGCTTTCGATACATTTACTGAATATATGCTTTCACAAGAAATGGAGGACACCGAAGTGCAAACAGCATATGATAACAAAAAAGTCTTTATCGTGCATGGTCATGATCATCAACTTCTTGATGAAGTTAAGCTGCTGCTCTTTCAAATTGGATTAAAGCCAATTGTCCTCATGGATGAAGTAAATGCAGGGCGAACTATTATTGAAAAACTCGAAGACGCGACTGATGTTGGATTTGCTATTGTCTTGTATACTGGTTGCGATGAAGGAAGAAAAAAAGGCTCTTCCTCTTTGCGCGATAGAGCGCGGCAGAATGTCATTTTCGAGCATGGTTATCTATGTGCAAAACTTGGGCGTAATCGTGTTGTCGCTTTGAACAATGATGATATTGAAATTCCAAGCGACCTTGCTGGTATCCTGTATATTCCGCATTCATCCACCGACTGGAAAATGAATCTTATACGAGAAATGCAAAATGCTGGATTGGACTTTAGCCTCACCAAAGCATAAATCATACACTAAATGCCGAAAGATTGAGGTGACTTAATATGAGCTACTCCTATTCCGAAAACGTCCTTGTTCAAGGCGCCGCCGGCGACCTGCTCCACGACGAGCTGGGCTGGGAGCTGGTCTATGCGCACAACCGTGAAACGTTGGGCGCAAACGGCACGTTGGGGCGCACAGACTACCATCAGGTGCTGCTCACCAAGTACCTGCGTCCGGCTTTGTTCCGCCTGAACAGCTGGATGACGGAGGCTTATGCGGACAGCGTGGTCAAGTCGCTCATGGAAACCTCCTTTTCTGCCACGCCCATGCAGACCAACGAGCAGAAATACCGCCTCATCACTGGCGGCGTTCCCGTCAATTTCCGCCTGCCAAACGGCAACATGGAAACGCGCATGGCACGGCTCATCGACTTCGACAACCCCGCCAATGATCACTTCCTCGCCGTAAAGGAAATGAAGATTGACGGCGCACTGTATCATCGCCGTGCGGACATTATCGGCTTTGTGAACGGCATTCCGCTGCTGTTTGTGGAGTTCAAAAAGCTCGGCGTGGATGTTCGCCAAGCCTATGATACCAACTATCACGATTATCAGCATACCATCCCGCAACTATTCTGGTTCAATGCTTTTGTGATGCTCTCCAACGGCGTGGAATCCAAAATCGGCACATTGGGCAGCAAATATGAGTATTTTAGCGAGTGGAAACGCCTGAATGAGGGCGAACAGGGTGTTGTCAGTCTGGAAACCATGCTGCGCGGTATCTGCAAAAAGGAAACTTTCCTCGATTTGCTGGAAAACTTCATCATCTATGACCATTCCGACAATCATACTGCCAAAATTCTGGCACGAAATCACCAGTATCTCGGCGTGAATGAAGCCATTGAAGCCTATCGAGATCGCAAGCTGCGCGACGGCAAGTTAGGCGTATTCTGGCACACGCAGGGCAGCGGCAAAAGCTACTCCATGGTGTTTCTGGCGCAGAAAATCCGCCGCAAGTTTTCGGGCAGTCCGAC
>JABLTO010042336.1_pt1 | contig 34062 bp, 44 predicted proteins | sample 7160091 | NCBI WGS metagenome assembly JABLTO01 (sample SAMN14651225, study PRJNA627086) | human gut metagenome | isolation source: feces | host: Homo sapiens
GTTATGGTTTTACGATCCGGATCGTTCTCGTCGGTAAGGGCTGCAACAGTACCGTCATCAAGATTGATATACAGTATGTCTCCGGTTCTTATGAGGGCCTTTTTCAATATTCTCAGCAGCTTAGCTGCATGATGAGAAATCATCGTATCAACTCCCTTCCTGTAAATTCTACCAGAATTGGGAGTGCAGTTTCAAGAGTAAAGTAAGCATACCACAAGTGCGGAGATTATGCCATGGAGGGCAACTCCCGCAATATTGATGAAACAGCAAGGCGTACTGCAGGCATGGGCAGGAATGTCGGAAACAAGTCGAAGGTAATTGCGATTTTGATATGGCACTCGGAGTATGACTTTATATAAAAACTGCCTGCTTCGCAAAGCAGACAGTTTGAGGATATCGGGTTAAATGGAGGTTCAAACAATGTGGCTAGTTATAATCTGGGGAGGTTTCTTTCTTGGAGTAATTGCGCGGCTATTCTTGAAAACGCGACTGCACAGACTTATTCATAATCTGTCTCATAGCCGAGTAGCAAAGCTACTCTCCTGCATTCGTGAGACAATAAGAGAGCGAGTTCGCTGAAAGCTTCGTCAAAACGAGGATCTGCGCTGCCGCTTATTCGGCTGCAGAAGAACAGCTTCTTTCGAACTTCCTTTGGGAGTAAGTAGTCTTTTTCGTTTAAGAAAAACAAAATTTCATTCTTAGCGTCCATAGGCATTTCATCCATTGGGGGTATGCCTATATAGACGAATCCACAAATTTTCCGCATGGCTGGGAGCAACACATCAAAGTATTTTTCCTTAAGCAATTCACATTCACGTTGCCTTTTTATTTGCAGGTTTGCTGTGTAATAGCCGAGGACGAATGTAATGATTGAAACTGCTGATGGTATTAGGTACTCAAGCATAATCAACACTCCTTTCCTCTGCATTTTATCAAGGTGACCGAGAAATAGCAAGAGAAAAACTACCTCTGCAATTATCACAAGTGAGGTGAAAGCCGGTGAAAGAAGGCTGTAGAAACATTTATAAAACCGCAAGGCAGACTGCCGGTATGACGCAGGAACGCTGGGCGGAGCTTATCGGTGTCAGCGCGGACAGCGTCCGACTGTACGAGTCTGGCCGCGGCCTGCCGAGCGACGAGGTCGTCGCACGCATGGCAGAAATAGCGCCAATGCCGGTGCTCGGCTATTGGCACCTCAAGCACAAGTCGGGTATTGCGAACGATCTGCTGCCGGATGTGGCGCAGGTATCGCTGCCTCAAGCGGTCGTGCAGCTGCTCGTTGCAATCCGCGACTTCAAGGAATCGACCGATGACCTGCTTGTAATCGCGGCAGACGGCATGGTTGACCAGCAGGAAACAAGTGTGTTCGAGGATATCTTGGAAAGTCTCGACGGTATCATCAAGGCTGCGCTTGCAGTCAAATATGCAGGAGGTAGCAGACATGACTAAGCTCATCGGCAACGAGGAAGCGGCCAAGCTGCTTGACGTCAGCGTAGATACTCTGCGGCGGATATGCGCCGACGGGGATCTGCCTGTGTATAAGATCCGCGGTCAACTCAAGTATAAGGTCGAGGATATCGAGCGATATGTCGCAGGTCAGCTCAAACCGGCATACAGAACCGTCTATGCGCAGCGGCAACCGCGCACAAAAGCGAAAAGTGCGGGTGCAGGTGGCTGTGGTTATGTCCCCGGCATGAAAGTGGTCTGAGGTGTGTTATGCCTGATACGGTTATCGCGTTCTTTACCGGCGTGTTTCTCGGCGCAATCAGCGTCGTATGGATCCTCGGCGTGATGATATTCTGCAAGAAATGAGATGGACGGTGATTTTGTGGACTCTGGTTTTACGGGGCAATGGGCAATTCTGCCCGCACGGGTGCGTTACGACAGAACGCTGCCGGCCAATGCCAAACTGATCTATGCGGAGATAGCCGCAAAGATCAACGAGGAAGGATATTGCTTTTGCTACAACCAATACTTTGCCGACCGGTTCGGGTTGAAGCCTGACACCGTCAGCTCGCTTGTAAAGCGGCTGGAGGAAGCTGAGTACATACAGGTGGACGTCTGTAAGGGGCGGGCAAACTCGGATCGCCGCCGGATATACCTGACCGATAAACCTTATCACTTTAACGTGATGGGGGGTATCGGATTTAAATCCGGGACGGTATCGGATTTAAATCCGATACCAATAGAAAATAATAATTTAAAATATAATACCCCCTATAGTCCCCCTGAGGGGGACGGTGCGGGCGATAAGTTACCTGAGCAGCCCCAAAAGCCCAAGCGGGAGCGAGCGGCTAAAGCGATTCCGGATTGGGAGCCGGAAATGTTCGAGCGATTCTGGCAGGCCTATCCTCGCGGAGAGGATCGTCAGGGTGCAGTGCGTGAATGGGACAAGCTGAAACCAGACCGCGAACTCATGTTCACCATGAGTGCCGCGCTCAACCGGCAGAGAATGTCGGATGAATGGCGGCGCGGCATCGGCATCCCGTACGCCTGCCGTTGGCTCTCTAAGCGCCGGTGGACCGACCGAATCTCTGACGACACAGAACCGGACGAATCCCCGCAGCAGGGCGGCTGGGCAGAATTCAGGGAGGCGATCCTATGAACGAGCACACTGATGTGAGCGCGATGGAGCTCAAGATCATCGGCACGATGATCCAGCAGCCGGACAAAGCGGGCGAGGCCTTCTCTGTGTTAAGTGCGTCAGACTTCGGCATTGATGCTTATGGCAGGATCTTCGCGGCAATCGAGAGGCTGCGGCTTGCCGGAGCGCCGGTGGATCCGCTAACGCTGGAACACGAGCTTGGCTCGGAGTTCAGGATTATCCTGCGGCAAGCGCAAATCGTGGAGCCCGTAGACCTCGCATATTACGCCGAGATGCTGAAGGAGCACGGCAAGATGCAGCTGATTCAAAATGCTGCACTGAACGTTGCTTACGCTCCCAGCTACAGCGCAGCAGCGTCCGAAATGGACGGGCTTAACACCCTGTTTGTAGCAAAGAAAAACGCGAGGGTCGTTTCGGCGATGGACGCCGCGTCCGACTTTTGCGACCGCGCAAGCGCGGCACGGCCTGAATACCTCAGCTTCGGCATGACCCGGCTTGATAGTCTGCTATACATGGAGCTCGGCGACATGATGATCATCGGGGGATATCCCTCAAGCGGCAAGACGCTTCTAAGCCTCCAGATGGCGGCGCATCTGTCCGAAAAATATCGCGTCGGCTTCTTCTCTCTTGAGACGAACCCCGCGAAGCTGACAGACCGACTGCTCAGCCACCTGAGCCATGTTCCCCTCAAGAAAATCAAGGACCGGGATCTGAGCGAGGCCGATCGCCTTGCGCTGACTCGGTCGGCGGAGAAGCTGAGCGGCATGAAGCTCGACTTTATAGACGCCGGCGGTATGACAGTGCGGGATATACAAGCGCTCGGCCTGAGCCGCAAGTATCAGGTCATCTTCATTGACTACCTGCAGCTCATCGTCGGCATCGGCCGCCAGAGCCGCTACGATCAGGTGACTCAGGTATCGCAAGAACTGCATACGCTTGGACGAGCGCACGGTATTGCCGTGATTGCTCTCGCCCAGCTCAAGCGGCCGGAAAAGGAGAAGGGCAAGTTCGTGCCTCCCAGCATGGCAGACTTCCGAGAATCCGGTCAGATTGAGCAGGATGCGGACAGCGCCCTGCTTGTCTACCCGGTTGATCAAAGCAATTACCGCTCCAACCGCTGGCTGCATGTCGCCAAAAATAAAGAGGGGCTGCGCGACCGATATGAGCTTGAGTTTGACGGAGCTACGCAGACTATGCGGGAGCGGCCGAAGAGCTACGGCGAGACGCAAGCCGAGATCCGCCGCGCCTGTAAAACGGCGCAGGCTGACAGGAGAGCACAGGAGCGGTCGCAAGTGACATTTGACGATATCACAGACAGCAGCAAAGAGCCGCTGCCGTTCTGATTGGAGGTGAGCGCATGAAGGTCGGAGACAAGGCCACGTTTAAGCCGGCAGGATTTATCGAGTATGACCCGGCACCGCCCGGCATCCCGATAACCGTGACGGGGCGTATCGCAGAGATAAACCGGGCGCATCGGTGGTTTCGCGTCGTGTTCACCGTACATAACAAGATAACAATGAACGAATGTTTCAAATTTTGAGAGTCTGGAGGACCAAAGAATTGAGAACTGTAGCCATATGCAACCTAAAGGGAGGCGTCGCCAAGACGACGACCGCAATAAACATGGCGGCAATCCTTGCCGCACACCTTACCCAGCGTGTGCTGGTCATAGATGCTGACAGCCAGTGCAACACCACAGACTTCCTGCAGCGCGACAAAATGCATCTCCGTACTCTGAGCGATATTCTGCGCTACAATGGCTCTGAATGCGGCAAATATGCGGCCGGAGGTATCGAGAAAAGCCGATACCGGGATATCGACCTTCTCCCTGCTGATGACAGTCTGATGGATCTTGACCTCACTAAGGTCGAACAGTCTGCCGCTAACACCGGCGTGATACGCGAAATGCAGAAGCGGCTACCGGACTATGATTGGATTATAATCGACTGCCCTCCTGCGTTTAATGCGGCATCTGCAGCTGCTTTGGTAGCAGCGGACGAGGTGGTCATCCCCATCAAGATTGATGCATTCAGTCTCCGGGGTATGGCAAACATCATGCAGCAGATACGCAATATGCGGCGCATTAACCCCGGATTGAAACTTGCCGGCATTCTTCCGACAATGTGGTACAAGTCTGATAACATTGTTAAGGCTGAACGTGAGCTTAAAACCTACGGTTTGCCGGTGTTCCCACATATACGCCGCACTCCAAAGGCTGACGATATGACCTTTGAGCAGGAGCCGCTCATAGTCTGCTCTCCGCGCTCTGCGGCGGCAATCGATTACCGCCGCTTTGTGTCGGCACTTATAAAGGGGGTGCAGTGATGGCTAGTTTTGATTTGTCCTCTATTCTCAAAGATGTGCCCAATCTGGACACAGATTCGGCAGACGAGCAGGTGCAGCGTATTCCACTGGAACTCATCGACGCCGATGACCGCAACTTCTATTCCCTCGACTGCATAGATGAACTTGCCGGAAATATCGAAATGTTTGGCCTTATGGATCCTATCAGGGTACGCAGCACGGAGAATGGCCGCTACGTCGTCGTCTCAGGCCACCGCCGCCGTGAAGCGATAAAGCGTATTGCCGCTGGTGGTTCGAAACAGTTCATCGACGGAGTGCCTTGCCTGGTGGATAAGGCGGCAGCATCAGCGGCTTTACAGGAGCTGAAGCTGATAATGGCTAACAGTGACACGCGTAAGCTTTCATCGGCTGATCAGAACCGACAGGCAGAGCGCTTGGAGGATCTTCTGCGCCAGCTCCAGGACGAAGGCGTGGAGTTTCCCGGACGTCTACGCGACTGGGTTGCCAGACTTAGTGGCATGAGCCGCTCTAAGTTAGCGCGGCTCAAAGTAATCCGGGATCGGCTCGACCCTCAGCTTGCAAAATCGTATTATGCCAAAGGGGCGCTGAATGAAGCCACGGCGTATAAACTGGCTCAGTTCCCGCCGGACATGCAGCGTCAGATTATTTCCGTCTACACCGAGAAAAGTAATATCCGATATCTGTCCGAATATCGCGTAGAGGAGATCGGCAAGGATATAACCCGCATGAAAAAGCTCACTTGCCCAGCGGATATCTGCAAAGGCGCTTGTGAAAATGTGCAAGAGATGGCCAGTGCGCTATACGCTCAGGGATATCGCGCTTATAGTAAGGGCTGTGATAGAGGCTGTTGTTATAACTGCGATTCTATAGCAAGCTGTAAGCACTGCTGCTCCCGCATGGCAGATGCTAAAAAAAACGCACGAGCCACGGCAGCGGCCGAGCGCAGGGCTGAGAAGGAGCGCCAAGCTGAAGCCGACGCGCCAAAAATCGCACAGATAAACAGCCTTTGGGCACGATTTGGCGAGGCCTGCAGGGCAGCATCAATGAAATACGACTACGTAAAGAAAACGGCCAAGCTCTGGAGCGGGGAACCGGCTGAAAAAGAACGTGCTTTGCTTGCAGGAACTTGCACAGTAACGACCGCTGCTACTGCACCGCCGTGGGGCTCGTGGGGTTCGGCCGATACATTTTGCTCCGTGGCTGATCTCCTTGGTGTATCGCTTGACTACTTGCTCTGCCGTACGGATAATCCTGAGATGGCCGCCGATAACACAGGCAATCGTCAGGCGCTGACATGGAATTCCGGGCAGCCTGAGAAGTCGGGCAGATATCTGTGCCGGATTGTTTATCCTGAGTTCGACTTTATCTGCCCGGATGCTTCCTTCTTAATGTGGTCCGCAGAAATATGCGCATGGAAAGGTTTGCAGCCTGACGAAACCGTAGACGGATGGCTGCCCCTGCCGGGCGAGCCTGACAATAAATAATGTAAAACTAAGACGAAAGCTTGGAGAGCTGCGGTCTGCTTAACATATAAGGAGGCCGCAGCATGGCAAAACGCAAAAAGATAATCGTAGCCGGATCATTGGTGCTTGAAAGCGTCTACCCTGCCGTAAATAGCCGGGACCGCACAGGGGTTCGCACTGGGAAACACAAAATCAGCAGTGAAGCCCAAAGACGGATGAATGCGATATACAGCTACCAAAAGCTCGAACTACTCCTCGCAGCGAATTTTACTGAAGGAGACTTAGTCTGCACATTAACCTATGACGACCGGCATTTACCGGAGTCGCGTAAGGCCGCCGAAGGAAAGCTCAAGTATTTCCGCCAGAAGCTGTCGGCTGCAAGGAAGCGGCGCGGAGAGACTCTCATAATGTTTTGGAATTCCGAGCATCGCCACGGTGACGGCCGTTGGCATCATCACTGCGTAATCAACTCTACCGGCAATGACTACACCGAAATCCTCAATCTATGGGGGCAAGGTGAAGTCGAGTTCACGCCGCTGCGCGTTGACCGAGAGGAGAACTATGCAACGCTTGCGCGGTACATGGCGAAGGAGGAGCGTGAGCGCGTCGGTCAGAGGAGTTGGAGTTACACCCGCAACGCTCGTAAACCGGAAGTTGAGACCTATCTCGTTCCGAATGATGAGAAGTTAAAGCCGCCAAGGACAGCAATCGTATTTGAGGACACGGGCGACGTGCAGACCGAATACGGGCATTATCGCTTCATTAAGTACCTGTGTGCTAGCTCATCCGTCGCGCGGCGGCGAGCGCGTCGTAGGCGCAGATAATGCTTTTTATATATTTTTCTGTCTCGAAATATGTGTTATTAAAAGGAGAAAGTATGCCGAAAGTATTGCAAACACAAGGAAAGTCTGATATACTGTATAGCGTAAGGGACGGATTCTTAATCTGCCCTATCTGCCGCCGTAACAAACGGCTGCTAAAGATCTCTCCAGAAACGAAAGCCCACGGGCTGATCGTCTACTGCAGGGATTGCAAAAATGAAATTCGGGTCGACATCGACCGCGGCCAGTGCTTTGAGAGTCGGAGCCAGTGACATGCACATATGTGCAGTTGTGTCATTGGCTCCGGCTCTTTTGTCGTCTGGCCTGATTGCGTGGAGGTGATAGCCCATGCCTGGCTTTGACTACAGCCGAGCGAATAAGCGCTGGCAGCACCTGCGCAAGCTCGCGCTTAGGCGCGATAAACATCGCTGCCAAGAGGCGGCACGATACGGTATCTCAGCCGACGCGGAAGTGGTGCATCACATCTGGCCTGCCGAGGATTACCCGGAATATGCGTACTGCCTTTGGAATCTCGTGTCGCTGTCGGCCGCAGCACACGACCGGATGCACGATCGTGTTACCCGTAAGCTGTCCGCTCTCGGCGAACGTTGGCGCAGAAAGACAATCCCCCCACCCCTTCACTGCGAAGAAATGGGGAGCTCACAGCTGGGCGGGGAACTCCGCGCACACGCGGCAGAAAATTTTTCGGCGGAGATTTTATCCGCCCCGCGCGAACAAGAATAGCGCGCACGCACATGGGCGGGACGCGGGCGCAGAGCGCGCACATCAACGCGGAGGCGTATCATGGGCAAAGAGCAAACCTACAAAGACCAGCTTTCCGAGCTGGGCATATACAATCCTGCTTTCGACGGCGAGATCCGTCAGCTCTGTATCCTTGAGCGCGAGCTGAGCCGCACGATGAAAGCGTGGAAAACCACGGCCAAGGATCCTGGCGCGCCGCCTTCCGTGCTCGACCCGCTTTATGCATCCATTCAGGCGCAGCGCCGCGATATCCTCGCGCATCGTGATGCTCTGGGGCTGACGCCGAAGGCCTTAAAGCGGCTCCGCGGTATGCAGCCGGCTGTCAACATCGAGGATAACCCCGACCGCGTGGCTAATGCCGAGTTCGCCCGTGTGCTCGACGCCATAGTACAAAAAGCCGATGGGTGACGGAGCGCATGAGACCGTTGTCAACCGGTATGTAGAGCAGACCATCGCGGATCCGGATAACGGCATTGACGTCAAAAGCGCCTGCAAGCGCTATCTTGCCGACCGCGCGGACTCGCGCTGGGATTTTAAGCCGCAGGTCGCCGAGTTCTGTATTGAAGCTATCGAAAACCTGTTCTGTCACCAGCAGGGTGAGGATCTTTACGGCCGACCGTTGCGAGGTACGCCATTTATTCTCCAGCCCTGGCAGCTATTCGTCACGTACAACATCTGCGGCTTTCATCTGCCTGGCACAGTAATTAGGCGCTTCCAGGAAGCCTTCCTAATGCTATCTCGCAAGAATGGCAAAACGCCTTATGCAACCGCGCTGGCGTGGTCGCTCGGACTGTACTACTCCTCATCGTACAGCAAAATCAAGACCGTCGCCGGCTCTCTGAAGCAGAATATGGAGGGGTTTCGTTTCCTCGCCTACAACCTTCATCGGCTCGGCCTGACCGTAGCGGAGGATCCTGACCGCGGCCTGAGGATGCTGGATAGCTCTCTCGGCCACTCCTTCAGCGGAAAAGTATGGCATGACGGCATAATCGACTACGAGGCTCTGGCGTATAAACCAGAATTATTTGATGCTTTTAACGCAAACCTCATTCACCTCGACGAGCTGGAGCTGTACAAGAACGCCATACCGTACGGCCGCTTGAAGGATGCGACGAAGGCCTATTCAAACAAGCTGATTCTTGCCACAACTACTGCCGGCGACGATGGCAACGGGTTCTGCGCACAGCGATTGAATTACTGCTCGAAGATAGTCCGCGGTCAGATAACCGGCGCTGACGCCGATCGGATTTTTGCGTTCATTGCCCGCGCGGATGCTGATCCTGAGACCGGAGAGGTGGATTATCTGTCTCCCGTTGCGCACAGACAGGCAAACCCGTCGTGGGGCGTAACTATCAGGCCGGAGGACATGATGGCTTCGGCAAAGCAGGCTCAAAACGATCCGCAAATGCGAAAAGAGTTCCTGACTCGGTCGCTTAATGTCTTTGTAAACAGCTACAGGGCATGGTTCGACCTTGCCGAAGTTGCAGCCAGCGATGCGAAATACGATTGGTCGCTCTCAGAACTTGCGCGGCTTGTCAAGCGTTGGTATGGCGGCGCGGATCTCTCGAAGCTGCATGACCTCACCGCCGCTGCGCTCGTCGGCGAAATCCCGGCCGCAGCGGCTGCTACGGACGGTTGGACGCCGCCCGAAGACGTACTGGTGATCATACCGCACTGCTGGTTTCCCGTCGTGGCGGCAGCGGCCAAGGCTGATGAAGATCAGATCCCGTTGTTTGGCTGGCGGGATGACGGTTGGCTTGATATGCCGAATACTGCATCGATGAACCCGACAGAACCCGTACGCCAATTCAAAAAATGGCGCGCTGCTGGCTTCAACATCCACAAAGTCGGGCATGACCGAAAGTTTGCGGCACCGTATTATGCCTCTATGAAGCAAGCCGGCTTTGCTGTCGTAGATCAGCCGCAGCTCTATATGCAGAAGTCTGGCGGCTTCCGGTATATCGAGCACAAAATCAAGATCGGCTGCCTGTATTATTGCCATGCAGAGCCGTTCGAGTATTGTATCGGCAATGTGCACGCCGTTGAAGTGACGGATGACGCCGTTCAGTACGACAAAGTCACAGACACATCGCGCATCGATGTCTTCGATGCGTCGGTATTCGGAACCATACGGCTTCTCACGGACAGTTTAAATGCTGCCGCGGCCGCCAGATGGTTTGGAACATAAGGAAGGAGGGTGGACGTGTCGATTTTCCCCCTTAAAAAGGCGAAACGCGACCGGCAATCGCTGCTCGCCTTCTATGTGTCCGGATCGGGCACACTGCCGAGCGGCTATACGCGGCTGCTTGATTCCCCAGAGGTCGGTGCCGCAATCGATCGCATTACATCCATTGTCGCAAGCTCGACTATTTACCTCATGCGCAATACTCCCCGCGGCGATGAACGTGTGCATAACGCGTTGTCTCGCTTTGTCGATATTGACCCTTGGCCGAATATGGCCACTCGCCAGAGCTGGATAAGCTGGATAGTCGCAACCATGCTCGGCGAAGGCGATGGGAACGCGTTCGTCCTGCCGCGTACGGCTGGCGGGCGGCTTCTGGCACTTGAACCCATGCCCGGAGCTGCCGCCAGTCCGGCGGCAGACGGCAGTTCGTACACGGTCTCTTGGCACGGTGGGGTTTACGCGCCGGATATGCTGCTGCACTTCCGGCTGTATACGGATCCGGTGCAGCCGTGGAAAGGAAGAGGCTATCTTGTGCAGGCCAGTAGAATTGCCGCGGCCATGCTCCAGACGGAGGCGCTTAAAGCAACTTTGACAGCGCCGGATTATAAGCCGCCTTTGATAGTATCGGTGAACTCCGACGTCCCGCTTGACGATGAGGACAAGCGCGAGGAGATCCGCAAGAGCTATCTTGAAGACAGCGATAAAGGCAAACCGTGGATCATTCCGGGCGATTTGATGAAGGTTGAGCAAGTTCGCCCGCTGAGCCTCGCGGATCTTGCAATACGTGACACGGTCGAACTGGATAAGCGCACGGTGGCTGCTATTTTTGGGGTTCCGGGCTTCATGCTTGGCCTTGGCAGCTTCTCTCAGGATGAATTCAATAATTTTATTAAGACCGTAATACTGCCGATATGTCAGGCGATAGAACAGGAACTGACTCTTAAGCTTCTGGCTTCTGATACGATGTACTTCCAGTTTAACCGCCGTCGGTTATACAGTTACGATCTTAAAGCTCTCGTCGATATTGACCTTGCCATGTCCGACCGCGGTTTCGTCAATGGCGACGAGGTTCGGGAAACTGCTTTCCGAGACCCTGCGGGGCTGAAGGAATTCAGAGTGCTCGAAAATTACATTCCGTTTGATATGGCAGGGATGCAGGCCAAGCTGCGTCCCGCTGATAAGGAGGACAACAATGCCGAATAACCCTTCATCGGTAATGCGCACGCGCCGTGCCGACTTTCATACGCGCGAGGCCGAGGACGGCGGCCATGTGGTCGAAGGCTACTTCGTCGTGTTTGAGCAGCCCTACTACGTTGACGATTTTTCCGAAGAGATAGTTTGCCGCGGCGCTATCGACGCTGCTACCGACACGAGCGACGTGCGCGCTCTCATTGACCACGATTCCCGGCTCGTTCTCGGCCGTGCGAATGACAATGTTAATACGCTCTCTTGGAGCATTGATGATACCGGCGTTTTTGCCACGATTCAGATAAACGAGCTTGATACTGATGCCGTGAACCTCCACGCCCGCACCCAGCGGGGCGACGTCGATCAGGCTAGTTTCGGTTTCGATGAAGATGATGTCGAGTATGTGGATCTTCCGGACGGACGCGTTCAGCGGAGGATCCGCCACATTTCAAAGCTATGGGAGCTTAGCGTATGTACATTCCCCGCATATGAGCAGACCTTTGTCAGCGCCCGCGCCCGCTGTGAAGCGGACATTCGTCGGGAGAGAACAAGGATTCAAAAAGAAAAACTGAAAAGGAGATTTTATCATGCCCCTCAGAACCGTAATGCTGAATAAGAAACGCACCCAGCTGCAGGCGCAGCTTAAGCAGCTCCGTGCAAAGCGCAAGAAGCTTCGCACGGATGAAGAAGATCTTCAGGCTAAGATAGACGCGCTCGAAGAAGTCACCCCCGAACTTGAGCAGCAGGTTGACGACCTGACTCAGCAGCAGACCGAGGTCGATGACCAGATTGCGGATCTGCAGGATCAGATCGACGAGGTCACCGCTCAGATCGATGAACTTGAGGGCAGCGAGCCCACGCCTGACGGTGACGGCGACGGCAGCCGTGCCGGCGGCGGAGCAACCGTCGTAAGAGGCGCGCAGCTCCGCACCGTGGAGTCAGGCCGCTTTAGCTGCCGCAGCCGTTGCTTCGCCTCTCGCGCCGCACGTGATGCGTTTTATCAGCGCCCCGCTGTCAAATCCTTTGTTGACCGTGCACGCGCCATGCTTGGCGGCGTAAGCAATCACCAGCGCCGCTCCGTGAACGGTGCCGAGCTTAGTATACCGACCGATGTTCTCGACCTGATTCGTGACAACCTCAACGAGTATTCGAAGCTTATTTCCCGAGTACGCCTTCGCCCCATTCGCGGCAATGCCCGTCAGAATGTTATGGGAGACATTCCGGAAGGCGTGTGGATGGAGATGGCAGGCGCACTCAACGAGCTTGAATTTTCCATTAATACCGTTGAGATCGACGGATATAAGGTCGGTGGTGTCATTATCATCGACAACTTCCTGCTGCAGGACAGCGACATCGCTCTCGGCGAGGAGATAATCTATGCACTGGGGCAGTCCATAGGCTACGCTCTCGACAAGGCCGTCGTTTATGGCAAAGGCAGCGCCTCCAAAATGCCCCTCGGTTTTGTTTCCCGCCTTGCGCAGGCGGCCAAGCCCGATTCTTGGACCGAGTCTCAGGGCGACTGGGCGGACTACCACAGCTCGCATGTCATGAAGCTTGACCTTGCATCCAAGACCGGAACGGAGTTCTTCGCGCCATTCCTTGCGGCGCTGGCAAAAGCTCGCCCGAAGAAGATGCCCGGAGAATACACTTGGATCATGAATGAGGCGACGAAGACCGCTCTCATGATCAAGGCGCTCGGTGTTGACAGCGCTGCCGCGCTTGTCTCCGGCATGAACGACACCATGCCCATCCTTGGCGGCAGGATCGAGACTGCCGAGTTTATGCCTGACAACGAGGTCGCCGGCGGTTATCTCGGTATGTACCTGCTCGGCGAGCGCGAGGGCGGAACCTTCGGCTACTCGGATCTTCCCCTTTATATTCAGGACAAGACCGTTTTCAAAGGCGTCGCCCGGTATGACGGTCAGCCCATTGACGGTGAATGCTTCGTCGTCGTGAACTTCGCCAATGTCGAACCGACTACTGCTATGAGCTTCGCGCCTGACTACGCCAACACCGCGCTTAATGCGCTTATTGTTACCAGTGCAGCGGGCGGCACTAAGGACACGACCATCCTCACCGTAGCCGGCGCTGAGAGCACAAGCAATGCGCTTTACGCTAACGTCTCTGGCGCGCCGGCAGAGGTTACGCCCGGTGCCATCATTGACGGCGATGCATGGGTAAAGATCGTTTCCGGCACCACGCCTGTCTCTGCCGCAAACGGCTCTGGAGTTACCGTGGTCGAAGTTGACGAGGCTGGTAAAGCTGTCTCTGTCGGCTATATAGCAGGCGTAACCAGCAAGACCTCGTAAGGTGGTGCCCGACATGGCAAGCGACCTTGCTCTTATGATGCTCAAAGTGGATCTTGGGCTTAAGTCTCCGCCTGAGGATGTTGAAAACTTCTTAGTTCTGAAGCTCAGCGCCGCTGAGGCAGAGCTGAAGGAGCTTTATGATATTGCTATCGACTGCGAAAAGGTCGAAGACATGCAGCTCCAGGAGATGTATGCCGCATGGCTGTACCGTAAGCGTGTCGCAGGAGAAGCTAAGCCGCCTATGCTGAGGCAGGCAATAAGGGACAGGCAGCTTGCTGCAGCCCGCATCGGAAAGGCCGGCTCATGATCTACGACCGCATACTCACCATATATGACCTCCCTTCCGGTACACCGCTCCAGCGCAAGCTGGAGTACAGCGCGACGCATTATTATGCGCCGCGCGAGGTGTATCATAAGCGATACTGGGAGAGCGTCCAAGCGGGCAGCAGGATTGACTGCTTGGTCGAGGTGCCTTATGGAGAAGAAATAACTGCTACGCAGTATTGCGTGCTGGATGATGGGCATGTGTATCGCGTAGAGCAGGCGCAGCACGGCTTTGATGTCGATGGCCTGCCTGTTACAACGTTGAGCCTTAAGCGCATGGAGGACAATTATGACTTTGCCGGAGCTTGAAACCGCGCTCAAAACCGTATGCCCCGATGTATATGAGCTTGCCGCCCCTCCGGGGCTTAGCCAGTACGTAGTTTATCAGGCTTACGGCTTCGAAACCGTATTCGGCGACGACTGCAATATGGTAGACGCGCCGAAAGTCCAAATCGATATACTCTGGCAGAGCCTCCCCAACAGCCTTATGCCAAGCGTACTCGACAAGCTGCGCAGCCTGTCGCAGCCGTTTACCATTGTAGGTCTCGGCTATGACGATGAATACGCAGCCATGCGCTGCACACTTGAATTGGTGGTGGTTTGATGGCCAGCTTCTCTTTCAATGGCATCGATTCCATTTCTGCCTGCTTTGCGGAGCTTGCAGAGATGGATGACGAAACTCGTGAGAAGCTTCTGCGGGCAGGCGGCGAAGCTATCGAACGACACCAAAAGGAGTACCTTCAGCATCATCATTCCCGCACAGGCGAGCTTGCAGGTGCAATTACGCTCGAAGTGCACCCGAAAAGCGCACTTGTGGTGCCTCGCGGCAAGCAAAAGCGCGTGAAGCATAGAGTGAAGAGCCAGTCTCATAAAGGATCTGGCGGTGCTCGCCGCAGCAAGCACCATGGAAAAACAGGGGCTTCATCCATGATGGATGTCGGCTACTATCTCGAATTCGGCACACCTCGAATGGCGGCACGTCACTGGATGGAAAACGCCAACAAGGAAGCCGAACCGGACTTTGATGCGGCGATAGCTGCTGCGTGGAACGAACATCTCAACAAAATCGGATTCTAAAAGGAGGATGCATATGTCATCAGCTACTATACAGCGCGTGCATATCCCGCTTGGTATGCAGGGGTCGTACTTCTACCCCATCACTGCCAAGCCGACCGGCGCGCACCCGACTTATGGTGCGCCTTTGGATATGGGCGCGGCCGTTAAAGGATATCTCTCTATTACGTCCCTTTCCGGCGGGGTTTATGGCGACGATATGGAGCAGCTGCATTTTGATAACTTCGTCTCTGCGCAGCTTGATGCAGAAACGACCTGCAGCGATCTCAGCAATAATGCCGTAGTATTTGGCCACACATACGCTGAGGGGAAAGAGACATCGAATATAAACGATACCCCACCCGACGGCGGCTATGGCTTCGTTGAGCCGATACTGCGCAAAGACAAGACCCTCGTTTACCGTGCAACTTTCCTGTACCTTGTCTCCGCGAGGCTTGACAGCGAAAAGACTGAAGCAGACACCCGCAAGGGTGATTTTAACCCCAAAAATAACGCCGTTAGCTACAACGTCAATGCTGATGAAACAGGCGACTGGCGTGACCGGCAGGAGTTCGACACCTATGCGAAAGCAAAAGCGTTCCTCGATACCTGCGCGGGGCAGAATCAGGCAACATAAACACAGGGGCAGGTAGCATGTCTGCCTGCCCCTGTGCCCTATTCGGACACGCAGGAGGTCTTGATGAAACATATTGATTTTGATTTTAACGGCAGACCGCTCGCGCTTAGCTTTACGGCAGAGGCGCTTTTTGCCGTGTATGATAAATTCGGAGTTGTGGACGATATCCTCAGCGCAACACATTGCTTGGAGCCTACGGCCGAGGGCTGGAAGAACTGCTGCTGGATGGCGGCTCTTATGGCGGCACAGGGAGAGCTCCAGAGGCGATACCGCGGCGAGGATCCTCGTACGATGGTAACAATGGAGGAGCTTCGTACAGGCTATATGGCTGCGGAGTGTCTTGAACTTCAGCGGGCTGTGCGTGAGGCTCTTGAGCAGGGGTTCGCCCGTGGCATCCCTGATGAGGGCGAAGAGGAAACGGAAGTTAACCTCGTCCTTCAGGCGCGCGAACAGGCTCAAAAAAAAACATTCCCCTTGGCCGAATCCGTGCGTGCTATCTGGCGAGGGCTGCTGTCGTGCTGCAAGTGAGTCTGAAAGAAGCGCTGCTGCTTAACCCTGGCACGTATTTGGATATGGTGGCGGCGCTGACACCGGAGAAACCAGGAGGAAACGATGGCGGTACGTGAAATAAGCACAAGCATAAAGCTTGACGGCGAGCAGGCTTTCAATGACCAGATGAAGGCTCTCAATAACAACACAAAAAACTTGCGATCCGAAATGTCTGCACTGAGCGCCGAGTTTGCGAGCAATGCCGGCAGTGTAGAGGCGCTTACCGCCATGCAGGCCGTGCAGCAGGAAATTGTGGATCAGCAGGCCGAAAAGGTCCGTGCTCTTGAGCAGGCTTACAGCGAAGTTGCCGAGGCCAACGGCGAGGCCAGCGCCGAGGCGGATCGATATAGGCAGCAGCTCAACTCTGCGCGGGCAGCGCTGGCCAAGCAGGAAGCGGAGCTAAATAAGCTGACTACGGCGCTGGATGCCGCAAAGAATGCCGAGAAGTCTTACACTCCGATTACTGAGCGCGCAGCGGACGCTGTTACAAAGGCTAAGGACAAAATCAAGGAGTTTGCGGCGGGCGTTGCCGATGCCGCTCAGCATACTCCGGTGCTCGGCGAAGCACTGGATGTCATTGGTGCAGCGGGGAAAGTTGCCGGAAATGGGCTTGAGGTTGCCGGCACAGCGGCCAAAGGCGCTGTGAAAGGCGCGACGGCTCTGGTCACGGCCGGTGCAGCTGCCACTGCGGCGCTTGGCACCTTAGCCGTGGCCGGGATCAAAAAGCTTTCCGACTACGCGAAGGAAGCCGCCGAAAATGGCGATCCCGCATTTGCAAATTTAGCAACAAACCTTGAAGCTCTTAATTCAGCGTCCGCTGCGGCCAAGTCGGCTCTTGGCGGAGTACTGCTGCCTGCGCTGGAATCCCTGTCTTCAGATGGGGCAGAATTCCTCAATGACTTCTCCCGCGACATGGCAGCCGCAGAGGGAGACACGGCGAAGATGGGCGAGGTTATGGGGCAGTACATTGCCCGCGGAGCGGAGCTCGTACGCGCCAGACTGCCGGAAATGCTGGAGCTTGGAGGGAATATACTTCAGGCGCTGACCGGAGGCGTCATAGACAACCTGCCGGAGATCCTCGGCACCGCGCAGGAGATAATGCAGACGTTGCTCAATGGTATTATAGCCAACAGCGGCGACCTAGGCGATGCAGCTGTCCAGATAATCATGTCTTTCGGCGAATTTCTGCTTGAGAACGCGCCTAATCTGCTTGTTGCCGGCGTGGAGCTGTTTGCGAACATTTTGGAAGGGCTGTCCTCGGCGCTGCCGCAGCTCATCCCGCTTGCCGGGCAGCTCATCGTAGAACTTGTTACTTCGCTGGGCGAAAATGCCCCGCAGCTTATAATGTCGGGTCTATCGCTCCTTCTGGCGCTCGTGCAGGGCATTGTCTCTGCCATCCCTCAGCTTGTACAGTCTATTCCGCAGATAATCACGGCGATAAAGGATGCGTTTACGGCATCATGGCCAGAAATCAAAACCATTGGTCTGAATCTCATCCACGGTTTGTGGGACGGCATATCCGGTGCTATGGACTGGCTCTATGAGAAAGTAGTTGGCTTTGGCAGTAGCGTCATGGGCTGGTTTAAAGGCATATTTGGAATTGCCTCCCCGTCCAAGGTGATGCGCGATGAGGTCGGCCGTTGGATGGCGCTGGGGCTTGCAGAAGGGTTTGACGCTGAAATGGGTAATGTTAACCGCCGTATTAACGGTGCAATTCAGACTCACTTTGACGTCGATACCAATATCCGAGGACTGGAGCGTGCCGCCGGCAGACAAGTGAGTACGGTCATTAACATCTACCCGCAAAAGCTCGACGACGCGACAATGGATTATATCTACAATCGCTTCTCGGTGCGGATGGGAGCGGACGCATGAGAAAATTTTATATCGAAAACGAATTGGGAGAGCGCCGCAGTCTGAACGGCGAAGACGGCGTCTTCCTCAGCGACCCGGCCGGGCTCGGCGTAAGCTACGGCAGCAGCTACGCCGAGCTGGGCGACGGCTTTTTCCGCCGCATTGAGGAAAAGCAGCCGCAGGGCACTATACCGTGCAGCCTGACATTTATGCGCGGCGCGTACCAGAAGTACAAGGACTTTGCAGACTGGTGCATCCGCGCAAAGTCGCTTTCCCTCGTTTACAAACCATTCAGCGCCGAATACTTCCGGCGCGTGGAGCTGTCGTACCTGACGAAAACGGAAATCACGAGCGGGACGTGGATGGAAGTCCCGACCGCGTTTGTGTGTCTGACGCCGTGGTATCTGCCGTCGCCGCTTACACTCAACTTTGAGGACGAGGGCGGCGGCACGGTGATGCAGTATGAGTACACCTATGACGACGACCTCGTCTACGGCGCGACCGGAGCGGGCGCGTACGCCGTGCAGATCACGGCACAGGGGCACGACCCGGCGGCGCTCATCATCCAATACGACGGCATGATAGTCAACCCCGTGCTGACGCTCACGGGCGTTGCGAGCGGGACGCTATACGGCAAATGCACGATCTCGGCGGAGTTCGCGGCGGGCGACGCGCTCATCCTCTGCACCGAGCGGGAGGACGCATACGCGCGGAAGATTGCCGCCGACGGTGCTGCAACAGATCTGCTGGACAAGATAGACATCGGCTCCGAGGCTGAGCCTTTCTTCACCGTGCCGCTTGCGGAGCCGTGCATTTTGCAGCTCAATTCCACGGCAATGAGCGGCAAGATAAGCGCGAAGGCGTTTTTTTATTACCGTACGGTTTAAGGAGGGCGGCGAGATGCGAGCATACATAAAACGCCGCGGCGACTTCAAGACCGTGATGATGGGCAGCGCGGAGAGCTGGAAAATCCCCATTGCCTCGGCAGAGGGCGACGCCGGGCAGATAGTCCTCGGCGAATATGCCTCGGCGGAGCATACGGGCAACTGGCTCTACATCATGGGGCGGATATATCTCATTTCACAGGCGACGCCGAGCAACAACCAATTCACGGCGACTATCGCCGATCCGGCCACGGCCTTCGACCGGCAGGCCGTCTGGCCGAGCACTCCCGCCGGAACGTACGGCGCGTTTATCAAAGCGGCACTGGAGGCGGATTACCTGAATTGCACCGACGCCGACTATGCGGTGCCGTACCTGCAAATAAGCAATACGGACACCACTCCGCTGGTAGCTCCGGAGCTTGACGACACGAAGCTCTACAGGCTTTCGGACATCATTTCCACTGCGCGCCGCGCGGGCGTAAGGATAGATTTCGGCATCGACGGCGAAAAGCTGGCCATAGATATCAGCACGGCCGAGGGAGCGGCGCACAACGTATTCTTCAACGACGGGCGCGCTCAGCTGGAGACGGAGACGTACAGCGCGGACAACGCCGCAAAGGTGACGGTGCTGCAGGCGCAGGAGAAAGCCGAGGGCGCAGACAAAGACACGCCCATGGAATACATCTCCTACACCTACTATCTGGCCGCTGACGGCAGCGTAAGCGCCAGTGTGCCCTCTGCGCGCGCGGAAGGGCGCTGGGAGTATATCACCTGCAAGGCCGACGAGACGCCGGAGGATAAGGCAAAGGAGCTGTTTGCGAAGAACGTGAACAGCTACAAGATAGAGTTTTACTCCTCACGCCTGTATCAGCTGTACGACACCGTACGGCTGCGGCTGCATGGGGGCGCATTTACCACGCAGATCACCGGCATCACCTACAACAGCGGCGATGACAGATACCTTTACCGCTGCGGAGAGCTGGCGACGACTATACAGCAAAAAGTTAAAAGGAGCCTGAGCGGAACGGCGGCCGGAACATCCGGCAGCGGCTCCGCAGGGCGCGACGGCGTCACGCCGACGATCGGCGCGAATGGCAACTGGTTTTACGGCAGCACTGACAGCGGCCTCCCCTCGCGGGGCGAAAACGGCAGCGACGCGACGGTGACAGAGACCAGCATCAAAGAGGCGCTGGGCTATGAGCCCGCAGACCCGAGCGAGTTCCTACCGCTTACGGGCGGTGCACTCACTGGAAATCTCACGGGTAAGTATATAACCGGAACATGGCTTCAGTCTACGGCAGCGGGACACCAGACGACTCCGGCGACAAAAGTACCGGTGTTTGATTCGCAAGGCTGGCTATACTGGCGCGCTCCGGCCGAGCTCAAGGGCGATATGCACGCCGACTACGTCCTCAACGTCAAAGACTACGGCGCGAAGGGCGACGGCGCGACCGACGACACAGCGGCCATGCAGGCAACAATAGACGCGGCAGTATCTATGCTTGCAATGGCGATATACATCCCAGCCGGTACGTACATCATCACCGCACCCCTGGTAATACAGGCTTACAGCGACAGCGATGCCACGATCGACGGAGTAAAGTGGTGGGAAGGCCGCGCCCCCGCGCTCATCGGCGAGAACAAGAGCACGGCAATTATCAAAAAGACCGGCACGGGCGCGGTGACGATGCCCGCAGCGGAGAACTGGGCGAACGGCTGGGGAGATATCGACGCTGTGATTGTGCTGGGGCGCACCGACGGCGCAGAGCGTGGCACGGGGCCGGTCATTAAAAACCTGAACCTCAAAAACGCGTCCACGGCCACCGAGCATTGGGCGATCTACGGCGACAGGAGCCGCTGTCTGATCGAGCACTGCAACATACGCACCGGAAGCCACGGCATCCGTCTGCACAGCTTTTTCAACAGGCTCGCGGACCTTTACCTGGTCTGCACATCCGAAGCTATAAACATAGACTACGGCACCAGCACGGTCATGGAGCGCATCTTCTGCTCCGGCGCGAGCAATCCGTATATTATCAAATCGGCATACAGCACGCTCTCTGAGGTGTGCTGCGACAAAGGCACGGGCACGATCTTCAGCGTCACCGGCAACGGCGTGGCGCTCACCGGCTGCGGAACAGAGTCGCCGGATGCGGACGTCTGCGTTTCTGCAGGAGCCGACAGCAACATCGCCGTTATCGGCTTTTACTGCTGGAGGCAGGCGTCAGGGACGCCGCTGAAGCTGGCCAACAATGCCGCGGTGACGGTATGCGGCATGCAGCTCTATGAGCGCAACTCGGCCACGTACACCGACACGGCGCTGGTGGACGTGACCGGATCGAGCGCCGAGGTGGAGCTGGCGCTGATAGGCTTCAGCATAATTCGCTCTGCAGGGCGCACTGGGCAGCTCCCGAAGCTGTTCAAGACGCTCCCCGCGGCGAGCAGCAAGGTGTTTCTGGCGACCGACGGACTGGCGGGCTGCTTCTATCCCACGAGCGGCGGGCTCATACCTTATGACGGCTACGCGAGCGGGAACCGCAAGTATCTGGCAGATGCCGTCGCCCTGCCAGGCCAGGGCGGGGCGCTGGATGCAGATAAATATTATCCTGGCATGTCCGTATGGGACGGCGCGCTGGGGAGACCCAAATGGTGGGACGGAGCCGCATGGTGGCAGCCGGCGGCCGCACCGATCGTGCCGGCGGACACGACATTTATCCAGGCAAGCGACGGGCACTACGAGACACAGCCCAATTTCACAAACCTCGCAGACGCCGAGGACGCAGACTACAAGCTGCAGACCAGACTCAACGGCAGCGGCGGCGAGAGCACCGACGTGCGCACATACACGATGGAGACGACAGGGTATATCCCCTGCAAGGCCGGTGACGTGATACGCGTGCGGTGCCCTGCGGGTACGTTTGAGTCCGGCGGCGGCAGCATCTGGCCGATAGCCGTGCAGTACAACTCAGCAAAGACCAGCGTCGGCGCCGTGACCTATAAGGGGACTTCAGGCACGACCTACGACGCGACGTTTGACTCGGACGGCAAAGGCTTTTCACTCACAATTGCCAGCGCGTCCACGGCATATATCCGCATCGTCGGCAACGGCGACCCGAGCGGGTTTGTCGTGAGCAAGAACGAGGAGATCACCTATAAGCAGGTTTGGGTCGGGACGCCGATGCAATTCGGGAGCGAGGTCAAGCAGGACATGGCCAACGTGTTTATGCAAGCACCAAACGGCACTCTTTACACGCTGGCGGTGGACAACAGCGGCAACATCTCGGCCAAGGCGTTTGATGCAACATAAAGGAGGCACGACATGATAAAACCCATCACATTCCCAGGGCAGAAGGTCCCCGCAATCGCGCACGGAGCCATATTCCAGCGGCTCCTGCGCGACGGCAAGCTGTACGGCTGCGGCATCAGCAAGACCGGCAGCACCCTCAATATCGGAGCTGGCCTCTTCGTGGAGGCCGGGCGCCTTATAGAGATACTCACGACCGAGACCGTGAGCGTGACCGGCACGACCGGCTACGCGCGGATCAAGGGCACAATCGACAGCAGCAAGGCGTCCACGGCCTCCAGCTTCGCGCAGTTCGCGTGGACGGTGGATTACGCGGCATCGCTGGCGGGCTTCTCGGCACTCACACAGGGCGCGGTGAACGAAGGCGGCGCGACGTACGAAATGGAGCTTTGCGTTGTGGCACTCGGCAGCGGCGGCATTACTGACATTGTGCGCGGCTTTGCCGACGCGCAGACGGCCATGACAAGCGCAGCGGTGAACGAGGCAATGGCCGGAACCCGCTGGACGCTGGTGGAGGGCGTCGACTACGGCACAACTGTGCCGACGGACATCGCCGACAACGAGCTTTTCTTCCTGGTCGAGGGCTGAGACATGGCGAAGACCTACACAGGCTCCTATGAGCTCACGGGCGGCAATTTTGGCGTGAGGCTGACATACGCGGCCACAAAAGAAAACGGCACGTGGTACGCTTGGATAACACGCGTAGAGGTCAAGATGGCGCAGCGCACGGGCACGTACAGCGTCAACACCTTCGGCGACGTCTGCATCGATGGGGCGGCCTCTGCGAGCGTGAGCGTGACGGGCACGTCGGTCGCCGGTCAGGCTTACGCCACGGTATGGGAGGGCGCGGCGGCGAAAGTGCCGGTGTCCAAATCGGGCACTGCCCTGAGCTTCGCGCTGTCGTTCAAAAAAAACAGCTCGTACGGCAGCGCGTATCAGATGTATTTCTACGCTGCGGCGGGCGGTACGGTGCTGCAGAACGGTATAGAGCTTACCAGCGCGGCACAGAGTCTGGCCGTGCAGGGCAGTGCCGCGATGATACGCATCAATGGCGTGCTTACTCCGGCAACGCCATATGTAGGCAAAAAGCCCGCCGAACCGTATCGCGGCAATGTGCCGCTAGGAGGTTAAACATGATAACAATAAATGTTTCGCGTGTGTGCGCGGAGGTGACGCAGCGCGAGCAGCTGACCAGAGGTATGCAAGGAGTTGAGGTGTCCTTTCTCTTCTCAACCGGCTGGGACGGCCTCGTGAAGACTGCCGTTTTTGAGGGCAGCGGCCAGAGCGTGGACGTGCTGCTCGCGGGCGCATCATGCGAGATACCGCCCGAAACGCTGAAGAAATACGGCGGCATGCTGCGCATCGGCGTCTACGGCGTCAGCGCAGACGGCGCGACCGTCATCCCCACGGTGTACGCAGATCTCGGCATTATCCGCAGGGGTGCAGACCCACAGAAGGATCCTACCACAAACAGCGGCCTCCCCGTATGGGCACAGCTGCAAGCCCAGATCGGCGACCTATCCAACCTCACCACCGAAGACAAAACCAACCTCGTCGCTGCAATCAACGAGGCGGCGAAGTCTGGCGGCGGTGGAAGTGGGGGCAAGGACGGTAAGGACGGCACTGGCATAGCGTCCATCACCTACAAGGACAAAGATGATGACGGCGGCAACGTGTACACCGTGCTGCTGACGGACGGCACGTCTTATGAGATCACCGCGCCGAAGGGCGCGAAGGGAGATAAAGGAGATAAGGGCGACACAGGCAGCCCCGGCGCTGCTGGCCACACGCCTGAGAAGGGCGTGGATTACTGGACGGCGGCGGACAAGTCCGGAATCGTGGACGATGTGCTCGCGGCGCTGCCTACGTGGACGGGAGGCAACTACTGATGGCATACGATAAAGCCGTAGATTCAGCGCAGCTTGACGTTGATCTCACCGCCGTAGCTGACGCTATCCGCGCCAAAGGCGGCACGGATGCGCAGCTCGCTTTCCCTGCCGGCTTCGTCTCGGCGGTGCAGGCGATTGCGGCCGGCGGCGCAGATCTCGGCGCAGTAGAGGTGTACGTGGCGGACTACCACGAGAGTGCCGGCCTGAGCATAACGGCGGGCGCGCTGGATAAATACGCCCGCGTGATAGTCTCGTGAACGAGGATTTTGCGCTCTGCAGCATGGCCGACGACCTCCTACTCCTGACGCTGGATATGTGCGACCGCGACGGAAAAACCCCGCGGACGCCGAAGCGACTGCACCGCAGCCTGGCCGACCGGATTGTTCTGACGGCCTGCGCCGTTCAGGAGGCCGTGATACTCGCAAATGAGACAGAGCTGCGAGACCATAGGCTGGAGCGTGCGGAATACCAGAGGGCAGCGATGAAGCACTGCGCCGTGTTGAAGCATCAGGCACGCATCCTCTATGAGCGTGGATATATCAGCGACAAACAGCGCGAGCGTTGGCAGAAGCTGTGCGTGAGCCTTTATTGGAAGGTGTATGCATGGGCGAAGTCAGACGCTAAAAGATAAATACACAGGGGCGGCCTGAATTGCACCGCCTGCAACTGGTGGCTGCGCTCCGCGGCCTCTGCCGAGCAGTCGCGTTACGTGAACAACAACGGCAACGTCAACAGCAACAACTCGTCGAACGCAGGGAACTACGCCCGCCCCGCTTTCTGGGTGTCCGCAGACACCCTCGTGTCCGACGAAACGGAGGACACAATCTATATTCTGCCCGATCCCACGCATCTGCACAGGGAGCTGGAGTTCGTGGCGTATTTAGGCGAGGCCGAGAACCGCCCGAAGAAAGCGAAGGTGCAGGTTGAGATCACCAACGCGACCGAGAGCAGCATAAAAATAAGCAACAACGCAAAGGACGCAACCCCCGTGTGGGTGGAGTGCGCAAACGGCGGCGTTGCCGAGCTGGCCAATACCGCCAAGGAGACGGCCAACTGGGAACTTGGCGTGAAGATTTACGCCAAGAGCGGCGGCCGCGCGACGGTGGGCGAACCGGCGTTGATAGTGGAGGTTGAGCAGTGAGACTAGCGGACTACATAAAAAAACGCGCCCAGACGGACGCGCAGGCCGCTGAAGAAGCGGCGCAGAATAATGCCGAGCGTGAGACGATGGCCGAAGCTCTCGACATCCTCGGCGTAGAGACAAAGGAGAGCGCGGATGAGGGCTGACATTCTGGAGCAGGCGCGAACCATTGCGGAGCAGACCGCGTCGGCGGCGAGCTATGCGAGCACAGACGAGCAGCGGCTGACGATAAGCCGCCTTTTCCCCGCGTGGGCACAGGGCGAGCACATTGCCGGAGACATCTACACCGCCGACGGGCAGGTATGGGAATGCTATCAGGCGTACGACAACGCCGTGTACCCCGATATAGTTCCGGGCGCGGCGGCGTGGGCTACCTTCAATCGCCCGCTGCACGGCCGGAGCCGCGCGACCGCGAGGGAGTTTGTACAGCCTGCCGGCGCGCACGATATGTACCACAGCGGCGAGTATGCGCTGCTCGTCGGCAAGCTCTATCTGTGCGTGCAGGATACGGCATACAGCCCCGCAGATTATGCGGCGGCATGGGAGGAGGTAACAGCATGACAAAGACAAACACGGGGCTCGTCGAGTACGCGCTGGCGCAGTTGGGCAAGCCCTACTGGTGGGGCACCTTCGGGCAGACGGCCAATGCGGGCTTGCTCGCAGCCAAGCGGCAGCAGTACCCCGGCTACTACACAGCAAGCGACTTCGCCTCGCAGTTCGGACAGAAGGTCCATGACTGCGTCGGCCTCATCAAGGGCTATCTCTGGTGCGACGCTCCGGACGGCGAGCCGATATACAAAGCATCGCAGGACGTCGCGGTAAGCGGGCTTTACCTTACCTGCAAAGAGCATGGCAACATGGGGGATATGCCCGATCTGCCGGGCGTGTGCGTGTTCTTCAGCGACATGTCCCACGTCGGCGTATACATAGGCGACGGTTACGTCGTCGAGGCGACCGGCCATGCTCGCGGCGTTGTGAAAACCAAGCTCGCGGGGCGTGGCTGGGGGCTGTGGGGTAAGCCCAGCTGGATAAGCTATACGGACGTAGCCGCTCCGGCGCAGCCCCCGGCTGCCACTCCGGCGGCTTCGACGCTGACCGTTACCGGCCTCCCCGTATTGCGATATGGCGACAAGGACGAATGCGTCCGCTCGGCGCAGCTCCTGCTCATCGGGCGCGGGTATTCCTGCGGCGTGTGCGGTGCTGATGGTGAGATAGGGCAGGATACCTATAACGCGGTTGTCACTTTTCAGCGGGCGACGGGCTTGCAGCAGGACGGCATAATCGGCGCTCAGACTTGGGCGCGGCTGATAGGAGGCTGAGTCCAATGCACATTTGATATTCCGGAATACATATAGTGAGGGTTATTTATGGAGATATTAAAAACGTTTATCAGTGCTTGCGGTGCGGCGATTGTGGCCGGGATATTTTCACTTATTCTTGCCAACAAGAACGCAAAGAAAGCGCGCAAGGACGAAGATAACCAAGTCATGATGAAGCTCGATGCGCTAGGCGAAAAGCTCGAAGCGCACATTCAGGAGGATGCGGCGGCGAAGGCCGACGAGTCCCGCAGCCGCATTCTGCGCTTTGGCGACGAGGTCAGGCGCGGCGTCCTGCACACAGAGGAGCACTGGATCGATATCCTGCTCGATGTTGACAGGTACGAGGACTACTGCGAGACCCACCCGACGTACGAGAACAACCGCGCGACGGCAAGTATCAAGTATCTTAAAGGCGTCTTTGACGGACGCCTTGAGAAAAACGACTTTTTAAAGTAAAGAAAGGAACTACAAAAATGACAGACATCATTATCGAAAACATCGTGAAGATCACTGCGGCACTGCTGCTCATGCTGATAGGCGTGCTGGGTACATACCTCACTACGCTGGCCGCCAAGCGCGCTGAAACTGCGAATGTTAGCGAGGCGCTTCGCGCTCTGACAGAGGCCGCAAAGACCACTGTTGGCGAATTGCAGCAGACTATTGTTGAACCGCTGAAAGCCGCAGCTGCAGACGGCAAACTGACACCCGACGAAATAGCTGATCTGCGCAACATGCTTGTGGCGCAGACTAAGCAGAAGATGCTCCCTTCCGCAATTAACATCATCAACGCTGCGGGGGCGGATATTGAAGCGATAATCCTCGGTGTCGGCGAGAATCTGATAAACAAGGCCAAGCAGTAAAATCTACGCTACATCGGCCGCTTTGTCCGTACCCTTAAGCTGACCCCCAAAGGCTACCTGTACCCCCAAATTTGACCCCCAAGAGCTGAGCAAGGGTGCTCCTGCCTGATGCTATCTGCAAATACAAAAAAGCCTGTAAGTAGCACACTTACAGGCTTTTTTGCTGGAGCTGCTACCCAGATTCGAACTGGGGACCTCATCCTTACCAAGGATGCGCTCTACCTACTGAGCTATAGCAGCAAAGTATATGCCCCTTAAAAAGGGGCATATGTTGTGGCGACCGAGAAGGGACTTGAACCCTCGACCTCCGGCGTGACAGGCCGGCGTTCTAACCAGCTGAACTACTCGGCCACAGCTCCGTTAATATAACAAATATAGCGGAGTTTGTCAATAGGTTTTTTCAAAAAATTTGCGTCGTATATCACAGCGCCGCATAAATTTCCGCGCCGTGGCTCATGAGCCAGCGATAGAGCAGGATGTCTGCCGCCGCTATCGCCGCCGCAAAGCCCCACGCGCAGATGTTGAAGTCCACATCGCATGCAGCGTACAGGACTATCGGCGGGATCAGCGCCGCCCAGCTTATCAGCATTGTGAACAGCAGCCCCACGCCCGTTTTGACCGCCTGTGCCTCGTTGCTCCAGTCCAGACTCGGATGGCGCAGGTTCTCGACAAGGCCAAGTATGCCCGTGAACACGCCGAACAGCAGCGGGATGATTATCAGCGCCGCCGCGTCCGCCGCATCGGGGCGCGCGACGAATACCGCCGCAAGCGAGGCGATAAGCGCGGGGATCAGGCAGATGTAAAGGTGGAGCCGGAGCTTTGCGCAGAGCACCTGCTGCACCGTGACCGGCAGTGACTGCGCTATCCACAGGCTGCGCCCCTCAAGATTCACCGACGGGGCGCTGACAAAATTCATGCTGCCCAGCAGGCATATCGCGGCCAGCAGCAGCGGGCACAGCTGTGCGCTTATGCCGGGCATCGAGAACAGCTCCGTTATGTCCGCGCGCTTTATCACGAGCGCCACGGCGGCGATTATCATCATGATCGCGCCGAGTCCGGCGTTGACCATGTACGCGGAGCTGGAGAAGAATCTCGCAAATTCGCGGCCGAGCAGCGCGACGTCCGGAGCCTTGGCCGCCTCGCGCTTTTCGACGTACTTGTTTCTGACCCCGCCGCGCTTCATCGTGGCGGTGCGGATGAAGTTGCGCTCAAGCAGCAGATATGCCGCCGCGCTCACAGCGACGAGCACCGCGCATACCACCGCGAGCAAATCGCCGCGGCCGAGCGCAATAGCCGCGCCCACGGCGTATAGCGGCGACGAGCTGCCTACGGAATCGGCGATGGCCTGCGCCTGAGACTGCGCGTCGCTCAGAAGTCCGGTGTTGAGCTTTATCATCAGCCAGCTGTATCCGAGGATCAGCGCGACGCACAGCAGCATACCGATAACGCCCTTGCCCGTGCCGATATGCGCCGTAATGATGCTGAACAGCCAGCCGAACAGCGCGGACACCGCCAGCGCGAAGAACGGCAGCAGCGCGAATACCAGCGCAAAGGCCAGAACCTCATAGCCGCCGACCGCTCCCAGCGAGCAGCGGACGATGATGACGGGGATCACGACCGGCAGGCTGAACACAAGGTTTATGACGAGCAGCATCACGAGCCGGCTTATCAGAATATTGCCGGGCTTCACGGGCAGACTGAGCAGCAGCTCGTTGTCGCGCGCCTCGAAAAGCTGAGATTTGGCGAAAAACACGCTGCCGATGAACATCAGTCCGAAGTCCATCATCACGGCCATCGCGTACACGAGCCAGTCAAGCCCAATTGCGTGGAAGGGCGCGGCCAGCACGTCGAACAGATGCCATATGCCGAAGCCCGCCGCACCGAAAGCGTAGAACATCAGAAACGCGAAGCCGATCATCGAGCCTTTGGTCTGCTTGCCCTTCTTCGCCGTCGCGCCGGTGAACCATTTGCCCAAGGCCGTCATGCGCACACGAAGCAGAGCTTTAAGCATTGCCGTCACCCTCCAGTTCGAGGAACACGTCCTCAAGCGAGGAGTCACCCTTGACCTCTTCCATGCTGCCGCTGGCGATGAGCCGACCGGACTTGATTATGGCCACTTTGTCGCACAGCTTCTCCGCGACCTCAAGCACGTGCGTCGAGAAGAATATCGCTCCACCCGCATCGCAGTGCTCGCGCATCATCAGCTTCAGCTCGTGCGCGGCCTTCGGGTCGAGACCGACGAAGGGTTCGTCCATGATGATGAGCTTCGGCGTGTGAAGCCATGCGGAGATTATCGCAAGCTTCTGCTTCATGCCGTGGGAGTAGGCCGATATTGGCTGCGCGAGATCGTCTGTCAGACCGAAAATGTCCGCGTACTTCCTGATGCGCTCTATGCGGGCGTCCGCCGGAACGCAGAAGATATCGGCGATGAAGTTCAGATACTTTATGCCGCTCATGAATTCGTACAGATCGGGGTTATCCGGTATATACGCCATGCGGCGCTTGCACTCGAGTGCGTCAGTCTTGACCGACAGACCGTCCACGTATATCTCACCGGCGTCAAACTGCAGGATGCCCGCGCAGGACTTTATCGTTGTGGTCTTGCCTGCGCCGTTGTGGCCGATAAAGCCGTATATCTCGCCCGGCGCGATATGCAGCGTCAGGTCGTCCACGGCCTTTTTGCCGCCGTAGGTCTTTGTCAGACCGTTGATTTTAAGCATTTATTCTTCCCCCCTGTGCTCACTTGATGTCCAGCTCAATCGGCTCGTCGAGCGTTTCAGATACATATTTTCCGTTTTTCTTCCGCTGCCGCACGCACTCGGTCAGCAGATATTCTATCTGGCCGTTGACCGAGCGGAAATCATCCTCCGCCCATGCCGCTATCGCGTCATAGAGTTTCGCGGACAGGCGCAGCGGAACCTGCTTCTTCTCTGCCATTCTATTAATACAGGCTGCCGGAGTTGACTATCGGCTGTGCGTCGCGGTTGCCGCAGAGCACGACCAGCAGGTTCGACACCATCGCCGCCTTGCGCTCCTCGTCAAGCTGCACCGAGCCGCTCTCCTCAAGGCGCTCCAGTGCCATCTCGACCATGCCGACCGCGCCGTCGACTATCATCTTGCGCGCGTCGATTATCGCAGAGGCCTGCTGCCGCTGGAGCATGACCGCGGCAATCTCAGGAGCGTAGGCAAGGTAGGTGATGCGCGCTTCGATTATCTCGATGCCCGCGTCGGAGACCTTCTTCTGTATCTCGTCGCGGATGCGGGAAGCGACCGTCTCGCTCGAACCGCGCAGGCTGCCCTCGTCGGCGAGCCCGTCGCCGGTGGTGTCCACGCCGGGCGCCACGTCGTAGGGGTAGATGCGGACGATGTTTCTAACCGCGCTGTCGCACTGGAGAGACAGGTACTCCTTGTAGTTGTCGACATTGAAAACAGCTTTCGCAGTGTCCACAACGCGCCACATGACGGCGATGCCGATCTCGATGGGGTTGCCGAGGCAGTCGTTTATCTTCTGGCGGGAGTTGTTCAGGGTCATCACCTTGAGGGAAATCTTCTTGCTCGCGGACTGGGCAGCGGCGGCCGAGACATCGGGCGCGGAGAGATTCAGCGACAGCCCTTTCGCGGAGCCGCCGTCAACGTCGCCGCTCTGGTTGAGCTTGGTCTTGGCTGCGGGGTTCACGCCGACGCAGAAGGGGTTGACGAAGTAGAAGCCCTCGCCTTTCAGCGTGCCGACGTAGTTGCCGAACAGAGTCAGAACCAGCGCCTCCTGCGGCTTGAGTACCTTCAGGCCGATGATCGGCACCCAGCCGATGCAGACCCAGATGCAGCCGATGACGAACAGCACAGTGTAGTTGTGCTTTGCCACGCTGTTTACTGCGCCGACGCCGAATGGCGTCGATACGTAATCGACGGCGTTAGCCATACCGATGCCGCCGATGATCATCGCGGCGATGCCCGCGGCGTAAAGCGCGATGATTATTATCAGGGCGCGCATACCGTGCTTTTTATTTTCAAGTATCTTTTCGGTCATTTTCTTTGTCCTCCATCTTTTTGATATCAATATGATATCACTACGTTATTTTAATGTCAAGTATTTCCGTAAAAATTTTCCGCGAAAAAAATCCACCGCACGGGACGTGCAGTGGATAAATGTGGATATATTATAATGAATGATTTTACGCCGTTATACGACTTGAAAGATGTAGAACTTGAGGTAGTCCGTCTCCGGAACGTTCCAGAGTATGGGGTGGTCGGGCGCCTGCTGGCGGGCTTCGATCTGCCGCAGCTCTACTCCGGCGTCCGCCGCGGCGGACTTCAGCATCTTCACAAACAGCTCCGAGGGCATGAAGTGGCTGCATGATGCCGTGGCGAAGTAGCCGCCGCGCGGCAGAAGCTTCAGCGCGCGGAGATTTATCTCCTTGTAGCCGCGCTCCGCTCCCGCAACGGTCTTGCGGGATTTGGTGAAGGCCGGGGGATCGAGAATGATGAAATCGAACGGAGCCTTGCCCTGCTTGCCCAGCTCCGGCAGCAGGTCGAACACGTCCGCTACCAGAAAGTCCATCTTGCCGTCAAGCCCGTTGCGCTGTGCGTTGGCCTTGGCCATCTCTATTGCCGAGGCGGAGATGTCCACCGCCGTGACGTGCTCCGCGCCGCCGAGCGCGGCGTTGAGCGCGAACGACCCGGTGTGCGTAAAGCAGTCGAGTACGCGGCGCCCCTTTGCTAGCCGCGCCACAGCGAGGCGGTTGTATTTCTGGTCGAGGAAGAAGCCGGTTTTCTGCCCGTTTTCAACATCGACCTTGTAGAATATGCCGTTTTCGCAGATCTCCGTAACCGGAGATTCCGGGTGCGTCTCGCCGGGGAGCGGGTACCAGCCCTTGTATTGCTCCAGTCCCTCAAGCTCGCGTATTGCGACGTCGTTCCGCTCAAATATGCCGCGGATGTCCTGCTCGTCCTCGCGCAGAACCTCGGCGAGCAGCGGGAACAGCGTGTCCTTTATGCGCTCCATGCCGACGGAAAGCGTCTGCACGACCAGAAGCTCCGAGAATCTATCCACCGTCAGGCCGGGGAAGCCGTCCGCTTCGCCGAATATCACGCGGCAGCAGCCAATGTCGCTGCCCATGACGACCTTGCGGTAGTCCCACGCGTATTTTATGCGGCGCTTCCAGAATGCCGCGTCGAAGCGGTCGTTCGCGTTGCGGGAGATGAGGCGGACGCGAATTTTGCTTTTGCGGCTGAGAAAGCCGGTACCGAGGTATTTGCCCTTCTCGCTCACCGCGTCCACAAGCACGCCGTTTTCGGCGTCCTCGCCGCCGGAGACGACCTCCGCCTCGTATATCCATGGATGCCCCTGCTCGACCCATCGCGTGCCCTTCGGGCTTATGACCAGACGCGGAAATTCCCGCTGTGATTTCATATCAGTTCCTGCCTTTTAAAATATTGTGCTGCTATTTTACCACGTAATGCCGCCCGACGCAACGTGTCAGGTATGTATAATGGGCGACGGAATTCAAAAAGCGACAGCGCCTTTGTCGGCTGCTGTCGCTTTTTTCAGCTCTCCATCTGCTTCCCCAGAAACGATGCGACCGTCTGGGCAAGCTTGTATTCAAGCTCCTCGCATGGGATGCTGTTGCGCGGCGTGATAAACATTACGCAGCCCATCAGATCGCCCTCGGAAATGACGGGAGCCGCTATGGAAACGCAGTATTTTTCGTCGTCCGCCACGACCGGCATCGAGCTGCCGCCGGACTCCTGCCGGTAGACGCTGCGGCTCTCCATGACCGTGGCGAGCTGCTGGCTGATGGGCTTGTCCATAAGCTCGCGCTTTGCGCCGCCGGCAATGGCGATGACGCTGTCTCTGTCGCTCACGGCGACAATGCCGTCGGTAGCCTTGCGCAGGCTGTCGCATATCTGCGCAGCGAAGTCGGATAATTCCCCGATCGGGGAATACTTCTTGAATATCAGCTCCCCGTCCTTATCTGTGAAAATCTCCAACGGGTCGCCCTCACGGATACGCATGGTCCTGCGGATCTCTTTGGGAATTACGACTCTCTCGCGAGTGTGTGATAATTGGACCAACACGGGAAAACCGCTTGATCAAGCCATTTTTTCGTGTTCGCAATTCCTGTATGACCGAAATTTTTGAGAAATTCCAGAATAAGGAAGGTGAAATAGAGCAAAAAAACGCTTAAAAATGAGTGCCGATCAAGGTCAGCCATCCAAGTATTTTTTGAAAAAAGGAAGGATTTTTCGACAACAATTTGAGTGAGTCAATCACAACCATAACACATGCATATATACAATAGTCCAATGGCTTATTTCCTGTGAGTAGCACTGAAAGCAAGGGAGAGACGTCACACACATCTCTCCCTTGCTTTTGCTGCCTGCAGGATCGCAGCGGCAGAGCAGGGGAGGGAAAATGAGCACCGAATGGAGGACAGAAGTTGCAGCTGAATAAGCATGAGCCCCATTCTTCCCACATTACTTGTCGACCATCGTTCATGTTGATATTCCCACACATTTCTGCTACTATTAGCGAGGAGGCACCCTGTCGTATGGAATTTTCCTGTCCTCCCGGAATTATAGAGAATTACAGA
>JABLTO010103586.1_pt1 | contig 34049 bp, 31 predicted proteins | sample 7160091 | NCBI WGS metagenome assembly JABLTO01 (sample SAMN14651225, study PRJNA627086) | human gut metagenome | isolation source: feces | host: Homo sapiens
CCATGAAAATAGAGAGCATTGCATAGATCTGCAAAACATTCCCCGTCTCTTAATAACTGTTTACAGGTCGTATCACTTGCATTTCTTATTTGACTCATTTTCTTACCTCCTTACATGAGTGTTTTATAGTTAGTCATCATCGCTTTTTTATATCTTTTTTTTAATATTGATGTAAGGAGTTTTCTTGATTTAATTGTATCATATGTTTAAAGATAATTCGTCTCATATTTGTTTCACATTTGTCTCACATTTAATTCACAAATATTTCTTTTTTATTATTTTATCTTTCTCTTTTCCTTCTTTCAATGGACGAATAGTCCAAAAAAAGATGCTCTACATTTAATTGTAAGCATCTTGATTTTCATCTTCATCTAAATAATCTCTATAATCTATACTAAAGAAACAATGATGATTTACTTTCCATAGTTTTGAATTAAAGTCATTATTTGAATGATTGACTATGATTTCATTAAGCAGTACAGACAATCCTAAAACATCTACTAATAAATCTGGTTGGTTTAATATTTGAATCGTATTAGCAACAAAAATTTGAATCAAATCTGTTGGTTCATCTTGATCAAAGAATAAATCAACAGCTTCATTTATTGCATCAATATCACATTTTTTTATAGTTCCTACTGTTTCTACAAATATTTTATTTAACTCATAAGCTGCATCTTTATATGTGTCTAATTCCACAGAAATCATTTCTTCATTTAATTGTGGATTAAGCCTTATAAACTCTTGAATATATTCTTCTTTATATTCATTAATTGTATTAAAGATTGTATTCGTACATGCCGCTAAAACAGGTGCATCAAGCCCTATATGATGAACAAGTTGATCAAAAATATAATCAATTCTTTCAACATCATTATTTGAAATACGATCATGATACATAATATTCGTAAATTCATCTGTTAAATTTTGGATACGTTCTCTATTATTTGCATACGTACTGATTTCGTTTAATACTTTTTGATTGATATTATTCATTTCATAAATGATAGCTGATTTTTCAACATCATCCATCATTGTTTCAACTTCACTTTTTTCAAATAAATCATTAATATTAATTTTAAATTGTTTCATGATTATCCCCTTTCAGTTATTCTTATTTAATCATATATTTAAAATAATGTGAATATTATCCATGCATTATTATATAACATTATTTCTCGATAATCATTAGCTAAATAATCCAAAAAAGTGTAGGAAGATAATACCTACACTTTATTTCTTATTATAATTTTAAACCGACTTCTAAACCTTCTTTAGTTGCTGGAATAGCGCCACCTGCTTGTTTAGCACCACCAATAACATAAACTTCATGACAATATTTTCTAGCAATTTCTTCTAATGGATTATATGATTTATAACCAAAAGCAGAGATAACTTGTACAGCTGGAATAGAAACTGTATTTCCACTTGCATCTTCTCCAATAACAGCAGTTTCTGTAATTTCTTTAACTTTGAATTGTGTTTTTACTTTAATACCTGCTTTTTGGATCATTTCTAATAGGCATACTTTCGTCATGATCATCATATCATTTAAAATATCAGGTTGCATTTCTAACAATGTCACATCATGATTTTTTTCAGCTAGATAGTGAGCTGTTTCACCACCAACTTCTCCTCCACCACAAACAACAATAGGTCCGTTAGAAATATCATATTTACCAAGTAGCATATCTTCTGCAGTAAATACATTTTTACCATCAATACCTTTAATTGGTGGAACCATTGGTTTAGCCCCTGTTGCAAGAATAATAGCATCTGGTTTAATTTCTTGAATCATTTCTTCACTTACTTCACTATTTAAATGTACAGGAACATTAAGAGCTTCTAAATTAGCACGATAAGAAGAAGTTGTAGTAGATAATTCACCTTTTCCAATTGGATATGCAGCTGATCTAAATTGACCACCTAAATGACTACTTGCTTCATATAAAGAAACATCATGACCTTTAATGGCTGCTGTTCGAGCAGCTACTAAACCTGCTGGTCCTCCACCAATGACCATTACTTTTTTAGGTTGAGTCGTTTTTGTTAAATCTGTTTCATATTCACGCCCTACTCTTGGATTAACTAAACAAGTGACACATCCTCCTGTTAATAATGGACCTTCACATCCTTGAAGACATCCAATACAATAATTAATTTGATCAAATTTTCCTTCTTTAGCTTTTACTGGTAAATAAGGATCTGCTAAAGAACCTCTAGCCATTCCTACAAAATCACATTTACCCATTTCTAGTAAAATATCAGCCATTCCCGGTTCATTAATACGATTAGCTAAAATAACAGGAATTTTAACGACCTTTTTAACATTAGCAGCAGCTTCCATATTTAATGCATGTTTAGTAAACATTGGTGCAATAATTTGATCAATTGGTGCTGCAGCATAAACACCATTTGAAACATGAATCGCATCAAAACCAACTTCTTCTAAATGTCTTGCAAGTTGATATGTTTCAGCTTCTGTACGTCCACCTTGAACATACTCATTTGCTGAAATACGTACTTGAATTGGAAAATCTCCAACTTCTTTTCTCATAGCAGCAATAATTTCATCAACAATTCTTACTCGATTATCAAAACATCCACCATATTGATCTACTCTTTTATTGACATAAGGTGATAAAAATTCAGCTAATAAATAACCATGAGCACAATGTAATTCAATTCCATCAAAACCTGATTCTTTACATCTTCTTGCTGCTTGACCAAAATCTTCAACAAGTGTATGAATTTCTTCAACAGTCATTTCTCTTGCTAAATCCATACAAATAGGATCTTTTGTTCCTGATGGTGCTAATGGTTGAACATTACCATTAACTGCATGTGAGCTTTGTCTTCCTGGATGATACATTTGACAGAAGATCTTAGAACCATGTTCATGTACACGGTGTGTTAATTCTTTATTTAAAGCAACATGTTCATCTTTATAAAATCCTGGGATATATTGATATCCCTTTCCATGAGGTGTAACACTATAATCTTCAGTAATAATCATACCCCATCCACCTTTTGCTTTTTCTTCGATATATGCCATATATCTATCTGTTAAAAAGCCATCTTCATCACAATAATTTGTAACCATTGCTGGTACGACCAATCTGTTTGGTATTGTACAGTTTCCTACATTCATAGGTGTAAATAATTTTGTTATCATTCCTTTTTCCTCCTTGTAACCACTTACAGTATACGCCTTGAAAGCATTACAAGGTCAAGCACTTGTGAAATAATACACAAATAAGTAAAATAGCTTAAAAAACACAAAAAAACATTGAAATGATTTCAATGTTTTAAAGCAATTGGTATCTGTATTTCCATGATCCTTTGAAAATTTTCTCCTTCATAACCCCTACCTACAATAATTCCTCTAGGAGTTCCTACTATTTGATATTCATCTTTGATTTCATTTAATATATTTTCTAATTGATTTCTATTAAAATAACCTATTTCACCCATATCAATCATTGTACATAGACATAATTGCTTTTTTAAATGCTTTTCATCTTTAAAAGAAAGCTGCAGTGATTCTATATATCTCTCTTTCATTCCATACCACCACGTTTCTTTCTTTTCTTCAAATAAGACCATTGATTCTACATAAACCATTCTTTCCTTGGAAAAAAGCAAATTTCTATTTTCAATAGATATTTGCAATTTTTCATAGTCATCACCTTTTCCATTAGTTAGAAACACAAGTTGATATGCAGGAACATTTTTGACCCAATACTTTCCTAAATTAAATTTACATGTTTCGATTCTTTCAGCTAATTCTTTAACACGTTCTTTCAATAAGATTTTCTTAATAATATCTTGATCTATTTCTTGATAATATTGATACAAATATTGTGCATAGTTTTCTAAATAATGATCATTTAATAATTCAGAGATATCTTTGATTCCAAAATGAATTGATTGATAGCGAATAATTTCCATTAATAAAAAAACATCCATGACTGAATATGTACGATAATTATTATCTTCTTTCCTTGATGGCTTTAAAATACCTTGTTTTTCATAATAACGAATCATTTCTTTTGAAATATTCAATATTTTAGATACCTCACCTATTTTATATTCCATACGCATTCCTCTTTCCATTTATATTATTGTATCATAAAAACAAAGATTTTTAGCCAAATAATCCAATAGAAATATGTATTTATATCATGTATAATACATGTATGAAAGTGAGTTGATTGTATGAAGTTATTACCAATAGGAATTGAAAATTTCAAAGAATTAATAGATAAGAATTATTATTATGTTGATAAAACAAATCTTATTGCAAATATTATCAATGAAAAGGTTGTTTTATATACAAGACCTCGCAGATTTGGTAAGACACTTAATATGTCTATGCTGTATTATTTCTTTTCTATTAAAGAAAAAGACAATGCTTACTTATTTGATTATTTAAATATTTCAAAAAATAAAGATGCTTTAAAACATCAAAATAAATATCCAACTATTTTTATTTCTCTAAAGGAAATGAAAAATTCAACTTTTGATGCGCAAGTTTCTTCTTTTGGAGATATTATTAAAAATGTTATATTACAAAATAAAGAACTTCTTGAAAGTGTATATGTTGATGAATCTGATCGAGTTATTTTACAAGATTTTAGATTTTTAAAAGGAACTTTAAATCAGCTTAAGTATTCTTTAAAAACGATTTCAAGATGTCTTTATAATCATTATCATCAAAAAGTCATCATTCTTATTGATGAATATGATGTTCCATTACAATCAGCCTATCAAAATAATTACTATGATGAAATGGTAGAATTTTTAAGAAATGTTTTTTCTTCAGCACTTAAAACAAACGATGCTTTAGAAAAAGGTATTTTAACTGGTTGTCTCCGTATTTCTAAAGAAAGTATCTTTACTGGTTTAAATAACTTTAAAACCTATTCATTATTAGATGAAATGAATGAGGGATATTTTGGCTTTAATGAAAAAGAAGTTAAACAGTTATTAGAAGATTATCAATTATCATCTTATATGGATGAAGTCAAAGAATGGTATGATGGCTATCTATTTGGAAATACAGAAATCTATAATCCTTGGAGTACACTCATGTATGTTGATAAAAAATCGCATTTTTCTTCATATAAACCTACTTCCTTTTGGGCAAATACCAGTGGAAATGACCTTGTAGTGAATTATATTCAAAATGGTAGTGATGAACTCCATGAAGAATTTGAACAACTCATTCAAGGCAAAACTTTAGAAAAATATATCAAACCTGAACTTACTTATCGAGAAATGGATAATATCAATAATATCTATAGTTTTCTTTTACTTACAGGTTATTTAAGAGTTGTTGAAGATTTAGGAGAAAACAAATATAGACTTGTTATTCCAAATAAAGAAGTCTATGAAATCTATAAGCAATCTTTTATGAGTTATTTTGAAGACTATACTTTTGTAAGAAAAGAAGATCTCTATCAATGTCTTGTTAGAGAAGATGTAGATCAAGCTAATGAAATATTAGGAGATATCTTATCAAGAAGTATCAGTTATTTTGATAATCAAGAATCTTTCTATCATGGATTTTTGTTAGGGCTCTTTAGTGGTAAAAAGATCAAATCAAATAGAGAAGCCATGCATGGAAGATTTGATTTATGTATTTTACCTAAACAAATCTTTCAAACAGCACTTATTTTAGAATGTAAACATTCTAAGAGTGTTAAAGAACTTGTAAGTGACGCAAAAGAAGGAGCAAAGCAAATCATTGATAATAAATATGAAAATGAAATCATCAATGATGGTTATCTTCATGTAAAAGGATATGGAATATCCTTTTATAAGAAATATTGTTATATAGAAAAAGCGCAGGATATTTATTAGTCCTGCGCTTAAAGTTTATTGACTTGTTTGATTTTTTCTTCATCAGAACTGTTATAGTTTTGTGGAAGTGATAACTTCATTGATTGTAGTCCTAACAGTTCCATAACAACATTGACATCTAAACATTTTTTCATGCAATGTTCTTTATATATATTTCTTAGATCTTTATAAGTTGTTTTGAAACCGAGTTGTTGCGTGATTTTATCTAGTCCTCGTTGAAGTTTTTTAAAATCACTTGCATGTTGATTATTTGATAATAAATAATCATTTCTATTTTTATTTTTTAAATAAATTTCTAAATACTGGATCAATGATTGAGGAATGGCAATATTTCTTTTAATTGGCCATTCGACATCAGCAACTTCATAAACCGTTTTAGAACCACTTTCTTCATTTTTTACTCTTTGTGTTTTTTTAGTAATAGATATCATTTTTTTATTTAAATCAATATCACTTACTTTTAAAGCACAGATTTCTCCAATCATCATTCCTGTATCCATTGCTAGTAAGATACCTAAATGAATTGCATCGATTGTATTTAAACAATATTGATGGAGTTGATTGAATTGTTCGTCTAATAAGGATGCGTTTTCTTTTTTTTCTTGTTCTATTTTAACTAATGAAAAATCAATATGGTTAAGTCCATATTGATTTTCATAAGTTATATAGATTGCTTTTAAAACATTTTTTATACTTTGAACAACACTTGAAGAAAGTCCTTGATTTAATAAAGAGATAAAATAGTTTTTAATAATTGAAATATCTAATTGATCTAAATGATAGCTATTAAAAAAATCTAACAAGTATTTATTTAAAATCATATCGTATTTATCATACGTTGAAGGTTTAATTTTTCCTTTTTTACTTCTTAACCACTCAAAACATAATGTTTGACTATTAAGCAACATAATCCCTCCTTATGATTTTCTCCATACCATCTTATTAACAACACCTGTATAAGATTGAATAATTTTAACAACCTTATCTGAGACATTTTCATCAACATAATCAGGTACAGGAATTCCTAAATCATGATTGTTATTCATTTCTACTGCTACATCTACTGCTTGAAGTAATGAATCTCCATCAATACCTGCTAAAATAAAATCTGCTTTATCTAAAGCTTCTGGTCTTTCTGTACTTGTACGAATACATACTGCTGGAAAAGGATGTCCTACAGATGTAAAGAAACTACTTTCTTCTGGTAATGTTCCACTATCACTGACAACTGCATAAGCATTCATTTGTAGACAGTTATAATCATGGAATCCAAGTGGTTCATGTTGAATGACTCTTGGATCTAATTTAAAACCACTTGCTTTGATTCTATTTCTTGAACGTGGATGACATGAGTAAAGAATTGGCATATCATATTTTTCTGCCATTTTGTTAATGGCATTGAATAAGGATAAGAAGTTCTTTTCTGTATCGATATTTTCTTCTCTATGAGCACTTAATAAAATATATTTACCTTTTTCTAAACCTAATTTTTGATGAATATCACTAGCTTCAATTTCTTTTAAATTATTGTGTAATACTTCTGCCATTGGAGAACCCGTAACATATGTTCTTTCCTTAGGTAAACCTGTATCTGCAAGATATCTTCTGGCATGTTCACTATAAGCTAAATTGACATCTGAAATAATATCAACGATTCTTCTATTTGTTTCTTCTGGTAAACATTCATCTTTACATCTATTTCCTGCTTCCATATGGAAAATAGGAATATGTAATCTTTTGGCTCCAATGACTGATAAACAACTATTTGTATCCCCTAATACTAAGACTGCATCAGGTTTAATTTCTGCCATTAGTTTATAAGATTCAGAAATAATGTTTCCCATTGTTTCTCCTAAATCATTTCCTACAGCATTTAAATAAACTTCAGGTGCTTCTAATTTTAAATCATCAAAAAACACCCCATTTAAGTTATAATCATAATTTTGCCCTGTATGTGCTAAAATCACATCAAAATATTTTCTTGTTTTATTGATTACTGCTGCTAAACGAATAATTTCAGGTCTTGTTCCTACAATAATCAATAACTTTAATTTTCCATTTTCTTTCCATTTAATATCTTTATAATCTGTCTTTTCCATTTTATTCTCCCATATAAAAAAGAGCTTTCGCTCTTTTAGTAATTATATATTTTATGCTTTTTAAAATAATTATCTATTTGTTTTTTTATTCTATAATATGAATCTAATGCATCTGCCCTATATTCTGGGCTATCTGGTGTATCCCCAAAATAACTGATATACCACTTGTCCACTACTTTTAAAAACCAATTTGTTTGAGGAAGTTGCCCTTGAGCAACAGCAAAGGTATTAAAATCTTCTTTTACTCCTTGATAAATTCCTAATGATTTAATTCTAACACCATGTTTGAGAAAATAATGATCTATTTTTTGATAACATTCATGTATATCTATTCCATATTTTTTGGCTTTTTCTTCACTTAAATAAACTTCCATCAACATCTTATCATTTCCTTTCAAAAATAATACAACTATTATAAATAGTATATCATATTCTAGAACGAAATAATAAATGTCCTTTTAATTGAAACTATTTTCTTTAGAAATATATCTTTTTAAGCTATATTCATCACCAACGATTGTCACATCAAATTCTTGTACAGATAAAGAAAGCCATTTATACTTTTTAGACATTCTTGTAATAATTTGTATAGTTTTTGACATAGAAATATCTTTTTTAGATACATACCCTGAATATTGTCTATGCCTAAAACCACCTTTAATTAAAAAGTATTTTATATCACTCCAAGCTTTCTTATAATTTTTTGAAGGGTAATATTTTCTAAGTAACACATCACTTAAATCAAAATTAAGTGCTTTTTTACTCATTATATAGCTTCCACTTCATAGTAGCTTTTTAAAGCATCTTCTCTATACTCTGGGCTATCTGGTGTATCACCAAAATAGCTTATATACCATTGATCAACTATTTTTAAAAACCAGTTTGTATCAGGCAGTTGCATTTGTGCACTAACAAATGTTCCAAAATCTTCTTTTACTCCTTGATAAACACCAGGTGATTTAATTTTTACACCATGATCAAGAAAATAACGATTAATTTTTTGATAACAACTCTCTAAATCAATATTATTTTTCTTTGCTTTTTCTTCGCTTAAATAAATTTCCATCAACATCTTATCATCTTCCTTTCTTTAATAATAAAGTTAGTATCAATAGTATAACACCCTTCATTATTATATATGATAAAATATTGATTTTTTCTTTTAAAAATTACACTTTTTCAAAAAAAGTATCTGGATGATTTGGGTCAAATGATTCATTTGCCCACATCACAGTTACTAAGTTTTCTGTTTTAGATAAATTAATAATGTTGTGCGTATATCCTGGTAACATATGAATCGCTTCAATCTTATCTCCTGTCACTTCAAATTCAATCACTTCATCACTGCCTATTTTTCTTTCTTGAATTAATCCATGACCTGATACAACGATAAAAAATTCCCATTTGCTGTGATGCCAATGTTGACCCTTTGTAATCCCTGGTTTAGAAATATTGACAGAAAACTGTCCACATTTTTCTGTCTTTAAAAGTTCAGTAAAACTTCCTCGATCATCTTCGTTCATTTTCAAAGGAAAAATCGCTTTTTCCTTTGGTAAATAAGATAAATACGTACTATATAACTTCTTAGCAAAACTTCCTTCAGGAATTTCTGGCATCATGAGACTTTGTGGTTGACCTTTAAACTCATCTAATAACTCAACAATCTTTCCTAAAGTTACCTTATGAGTCGTTGGTACATAACAATACTTACCATCTTTATCTTCAACCGCATTTACACCATCAAAAACACAATGATGTTCCTTACCTTCTAAAATATCTAACATCTCATTTACTAAATCATCAATATATAATAATTCAAGTTCAACACTTGCATCATTCACTTGAATTGGTAAGTCATGGGCATAATTATAACAGAAAGTAGCAACAGCACTGTTATAATTAGGACGACACCATTTACCAAACAAATTAGGAAAACGATACACGTAAACAGTACTTCCATTATCTCTTGCATAATCAAAAAATAACTCTTCACCAGCTAATTTACTTTTACCATAATCACTTCCTGCATATCTACCAAGTAGTGTTGCTTGAATAGATGATGATAACATCACTCCACATTTATTATCATACTTTTTCAAAGTATCTAATAATATACTCGCAAAACCAAAGTTACCTTCCATAAACTCACTTTGATCCTTTGGTCTATTGACCCCTGCTAGATTAAAGACAAAATCGCATTCTCTACAATATCCATCTAATCTCTCTTCATCTCCTAGATCATATTCATAGATTTCATCTATCTCCAATGATCTCGTTCTATCTTTACCTTCTTTTATATTTTTTAAAGAAGCTACAAGGTTTTGTCCTACAAAACCTTTAGCTCCTGTTACTAATATTTTCATTTTGACCTCCTTTATTGTACATAAAAACAACTACATAAGTAGTTGTTTAATTATTTATATATCTACCTGTTTGGTATAACCTTACACCAGCTAGTCTTTCTAATCTGTTTTGTTTAAGTTTTGGAGCAATTTGTCTATTTAGTTCTTCTTTATCAAAACTTGTTATTGGTGTTACTACATGGGTTTTAATTTTTACAGACGATGCTGATCTAGCCTTTTGTTGCATAAATTTACCTACCATTTTTACACCTCCATTTTATCTAAAATCAATATTTGAAATACTTATTTTAGGCATCTTTGTTCCTATATGATAGCACATTTTAGAAACTTCTTCTTGAATATATGGTATTTTTCTAGAAACATCTTCAAATTTAGGTGCTAAAATGATTTCTTTTATTTGTAAATCGAAGTTAGGATGTACAAATAATAATGGATATTCTCCTTGCGTATGTTTAAAATCATCCGATAAATCAGGATAACTATAAATAATTCTCATCTCTTGTTCATAACTATAACTTGCTTCTTTTATTAAATATTGTAAATTAGAAATGATTTCACGCAATATATTTTTCTCTTTAGTCGTATTAATTCCATTTGAAATATTTTTCAAGTTTTTTAATTGATTTTCTATTTTTTCATAATTTTTGATATGTTTATTGTATTCTTTTTTTATGCTCATTTTCCCATTAGTATTTTCAATATAAACCACATTATAAAAATGAATATCTTTACCTATATTATATTTTCTTATTTTTTCCCAATCTATAACAATGCAACATCCCTGTGAATGACCTGAATACATTTCCCACATTGGCAAATAATCTATTTGTGATGTAAATGACTTCAAAAATATATATGGTATATGAATATTTCGCCTTTCCTTATCTTTATTCGATATATTTAATCCTAAGTAATTTAGTAACATTTTGCCTTCATTTGGATCATTCATATATGATACATTCATAATTGCTAATTTTGCTATATCATTTTGATTTTTACATTTTCCTGGCAACATAAATAAAAAATTATCCAGTGATGTATAATATGCCATTTCAATGTTCTTTTCCTCTACTAACAAATAGTGTCTTATTATATTTACTGAATACATTGCTTTTGAAAAAAATAAAATAAATTTAAATTTTTTTTCATTATCTCTTGAACAATTATTTGCATATATAGATAAAATATGCAACGTATTATTGTCAATTTTTTTTATACAATTAATCACAATATTTATGTATTTTGATTGAACTTCTTCTTTTTCATCAGCTAAAGAACATAAAGAAGGCAATATACATTTTTCTTTTAAATCACTTAATAAAAAATAGAAAAAAACACGATATAATTTCAAAGAACTTTTTTCTGCATATTTTTTGTTTGTGTTTATGAATGTATCCACATCATTTGAAATACTTCTATAATCCGAATAAAAATTAACCTTTTTGATAATTTCTTGATAATTGTTTATCATTTCTTGTAGATTCTTATCATTTTGAAAACAATTTTCCACTAATAAATCCTTATCATTTTCAAAAAAAGAAACTACTTTTTCAATTTCTTCACTTTCTTTTTTTTGCTTAGATTGATACGGTTTATCATGCCAATCCAAGAGAATTAACTTATATAAATCAAGACCCAATTTAAAATCACTATTTATCAATAATGCTTTACAAGCCGCCTTTACATATAACTCCTTAAAATTCAATATCATACTACTTACATCAGGAAATTCATTATCTATTTTATCCAGAAAACATGAATAATATGTGTTAACAATTCTTAATAAATCGAGTTCTTTGCCAAATGCTATTAACGCCTTAAAAAATAATTCAACATATATTTCGTCATCTTTATGATAATTTTCTAGCATTAGAAAAGTATACTTATCAATATATTCAATCATTTTATTTATCATTTGCTCTTTATTACCTTTAAAATTATGATTCGAAAGGCCATAAATAAGATTTTCTATTGCCTTTTTTAATTTATCTTTATCTATATAATATATTCCAAGTTTATCATATATACCTATATCATCCTGATTATAGTTATTTCTTTTTATTTTCAGTTTATGTAACGAAAATTCTCTTTCTAAGGATTCTATATCAAATGGTTCATAAGTAAAAATACGATATGATAATGTATTCAATTTTAAAATTCCTCCTTAGTCACTTATTATAATAATTTGTAATATATATTCATCTAATTGTTATTAGAATAGTTTTTATTTTCTGTCATTTCAATTATTTTAATTGCATCTTCTTTTGATAAATTACTAAACAATCCTTTTTTTGTATTACTTATTCTTTTTTCACTCATAAAATTGGGATCAATTTTTTTCTGTATTATTCCTAATAAAGACCTTAGGGCTTGATTATTAGTTTGATATTCTAATCCTTTTCTACACACAGCTTCCGCTTCATTTAGTTTTCCAACAGACATTAAATATCCTGCATGGGCATGAGCATTTTTTGCATTATGTCTGTTTTCATATCTCTTATTTTCTAAAAAATATGCTTTTTCAAAATGTTCAATGATTTTATCAAATTCATCATTATATTCCTTTTTACCGTTATACATTTTTTTTAAACAAACAGCATATCCATGGTGTGCACTAACATTATTAGGATTTATCTTCAACGCATTTTCAAAGTATCTTTTTGCTAATTCTCTATTTTGAATACTTTCTTCATAAAAAGCATATTCTGTCCAGTAATGATCTTCCTTAGGATCATATTCTACTGCTTTATTAAAAAAATTTCTTACTGTATCATGACTAGCACCAATGTTTTTTTCTTTTAATGCACGTTTAAAATAGGGAAAAGCATACGTGGGCTTTTTTACAATTAATTGTGAATATTTTTTATCAAATATTTCATAGTCATCTTGGATTTCATATTCATCTATTAATTCTTTAACTTCTTCAGCAATTTCCTTTTCATCAAATGTAAAGGCCTTTGCATGTTCATAATACGTACTTGCTTGATTTTGAAAGTGTTCTTTTTTCTTATAGAAATCTTTTAATTTTTCACCTATTTCTTTTGTATTTACATTTGAACTTCTTGTCAATTCTCTATTAGCAAAAACTTTTACCAAACTAGGTGCAATATATTCATTTCTTTTTCTATTACAAAAAGATAACTGATGTAATTTCATAATTGAATCATTAATAGAATTTCTAGAATACTTTTTATCTAAAACATATTCAATATCTTGAATTTGAAAACCAACATCATTTGAATCTGCTGTTGATAAAATATATAATACTTCTTTATCCCTTTGTGTAAGACTATCAAACGTATCTTTAAAACAAAACTCCATTACTTTATCATAATATGATTCACTATCATCAATAGAATTAATATTTTCTATTAATAATTCTGGATTACTTCCACTACATATTTTATAAATAATCATATTAGTAATAATTGGTGAGCCTTGCGTTTTTTCGTACAATTCATTTTCGTAACTACTAATTTGATCTTCTTCTATTTCTTTATTTACATCAAATATTTTAAATTGATTTAAACAATACTCATGAAATTGTTTCTTTGAAAAACCCGAAATATTAATTCTACGATAAGAAAGATCCTCCATATTTTCTCTTGTTGTCAAGATTACTTTACTATTTTTAGGAATATGCATTAAAAAATCATTAATATCTTTGTCAACTATAGTTTCCATATTATCAATAATAACTAAAGATGGATATGTTTCTAAAGAATCATAAATTATATTATTGATTTTATCCTTATCCTCTGTTTCTAGTTGTATACCTAATGTATGAACTAACTCATCTACAAACTCATCATAATTGATTTCCATTTTTTTCAATTTTTCAATTGTTCCAGTTGGTTTGAATATCGTTAACTTACCAGTTATCCAAATAATATATATTGGTTTAAATTCTTTAATTTGAATTTCATTATTTAATACTTTTTTACAAAAGCTATAAATAAAAGAGGTCTTACCAATACCTCCTAAACCATTAATTTGCACACATGGTATGTTATTATTTAAAATTTTAAGAAAATCATCTAGTGTGTCTTCTCTTTCAACATAGTAATCATATGGTGATTCTATGCTATCAATATTAGTAATAATAGAATCTTTGGAACTTCTTAACTTTTTAAATTGAGTATCATGATTTACAATAGTATTTTCACAACCTTTTCTACCATACATTTCATATTTTTTAAAAACTATTTTATTTTGTTTTTTTCCTTTAAAATTTTCTCTTACATAAGATCCATCCTTAGTAAAACTGATTAGTTCATCTTCCATATGTTTATCAACATATATTAAATAGAACATTTCATCATTTAATTCGTGAACTCCTACAGCAATATTTACTTTAAAATTCACGTAGTTCCTCATAAAATCTAAAATATTTTCATGTTTAATTTCATCACTTCTACTATCTAATCCTTGAAATTCAAATTTCCCATGCTCTTCTTTCACGCCAAAAACAATATAACCACCTCGTGTATTAGCAAGAGCAACAATATCTTTTACTAATTCCAATTTATCATGTGTATCAGAAAACTTAAATACTTCTTTAAAATCTATTTCTTCCCCTTCGGATGCAATTTCTCTTCTAATTCGCTCTAGTTCTTGTCTCGAAACTTTATCTTCAATCACTTTCTATACCCTCTTTTTACCAATAATGTCAGTAATTTTACCTTTTTCAAATTCATGATATTCCTTATCAAGGTATTCAAATAATTCCTCTTTATTTTCTCTTTTTGATAATTGATATACTTTTCTAATATTTATTAAAAACTCTTCGTCTTTTTTTTGAAATTGCTTTTTAATAGAATTTTCACATATACACAAATAATCAATAATTTTATTTAATATTACAGGATTCATATTCATATCACTATAATTCCTTTCATTAAATTTTTTTCTTTCAATTAAAGTTTTTTGTATAATTTTGATTCTATTACTTGTAAAGTTATCTATTTTTTTATCTAGTGGTATTGGCCATTTTGTTAATGTTTCTTTATAATAATCAAAATCAACATCTAATAACAAAAGTGACACTAAATCAGCAAAACATTCTGTATATAAGCTTACTAAATCATTCAAAAATATTTGAAAATCATTTTTAAAAATACTAACACTATTAACAAAAGATTGTAATGATCGACATTGACTATTTTCAATTAATAAAATAGCTGCCATTTTACTAATAGCTACAACACAAAAACGATCAATTATTTCTAAGAAATCATTATAAATATTTTTTAAATGATATTTACTATTTGTTTTTAAATTTGAATAATAATCATCTTTTATTTCTTCTAATATTTCCAATAATCGATTCAACTCATAATCCTTTAGTATTTTAGAAAAATAATCCGCTGTAAATTGTTTTACTGATTGCCATAAATAATTTCCTCGAATTTCTCTATTTCTATTTTCATTACACACATAATGTGCTTCCTCATGAACAAGTGCAATAAATAAACCAGAATAGTTACTAATTTCATTAATTGGCAAATTTACAAGCAATAATCTTTCATATGATTTTTCATCATCACCAAATATTAGATTTAATCCTATATTTCCGTTTTTGATCAATGTTGGCAAAAATAAATAATTATGTTTTTTATCTTCTTGCAGTATTTCTTTAGTTTTATCTAAAAAATATATTACATAAGCTATATTTTTCATTGGAACTCTATTTAATTCATTCCATAAATAATACTTCTTCTGTAATAACGACATCTCTCTCTGATTTATTAAATTAATTGCTGCTCTTGAATACAATTCATAAGATTTGTATGTGCAATTATCTAATTCTTTACTCTGTTTATCAGTCTTTTCTAAAAATAACAAATAATTTTCATATATTGCTAATAAAACTGTATTGAAATTATTACTACTAATAGACTTTTTTATAAATTTCTCTATTAATTTTATATTAATATCATTTTTAAATAATCCTCTAGCATCATAAACTCCTAAATCAACATCTTCTGGTTTTGGTTCTTTAAAAAATTTCATTTGGTCTTTTTTACAAAAAATATGAATATCAGATACTTTTATTTCATTATGATATTTATGTAATAATAGATTTACATACTTTCTTAAAAATTCATCATATGAAATATCTTTACTTTGAAATTGTAAATCATAGTTACCTGTTCTAATAATTGTCATTATATTTGTATTTTTATCAGTATCTATATCCTTACAAATTTCTTTGATTATTCCTTCATCTTTTATTTTCAACTTAGCATCAACATAATGAAAGACATTATTGTTACGTTGAAGAAAACTCTCTTTCACACAAATAAGCGTATTTGTCTCTAATATATTAGTAATAAATTCTTCTTCTATCTTGTGTTGAATATCAAATATTTTGTTCATTCCTATTTCAAATCTTTTACATAATACAAAAGCTACAACATCATATCCGTCTAAAGATCTATATAAAAAAACCTCTTGATCCTTATTTAGTAAATTTTTTACTACTGACAAATCTATATGCTTTTCTCTTTTTTGAGAATATTTCATAAAATTAATCAATAATATTCCATCATCATTTTGAAGTTTTTCCATGAAATATTTATCATCTTGTGTAGTATAAATATAATAATTTAAATCTTCATTTTCTAAAGAAAAAATCATATTGCTTGTATTTTTAAAAGAAATATTATGATTTATTCCTAAATTAATCCATTGCCCTTTGTCAAGAGTATTGTTGTTTAATGTTATATTCCTAATCATTGGTTTCATCTCCTACACTACAAATTAATGAATATAAATCTTTATTAAATTCATATGCTATGCGATACTCAAACGTTTTTGTTGGATATTTTATGTTGTCTAAATCAATATTACAGTTATTATCTGTCCCTATAAATGAACAAAAGTTTTTAATTGCTATTTCATATTTATTATAATCTCTTTCGTTTATAGCATATTTATCTAATTGAGAATTTAAATAAATAATTAAATCATCTTTCATTTCAATTGTAAAAAATAAACATGTTATAAAAAAAGAAAAAGATAAAATAATACAACTTTCTTTATCCTCTATATTTAAATTTTTAATAACTTTTAAAATATAATCTTCTTTTTTGTATAATATTAAATAATATACCAATTTTGGCAAAAAATCTTCTTTATTCTTCAAATTAGATTTCATTATAAGATACAATATATTTAAAAATAAACTTTCTGGATAAGGACATCCTTCTTTGTTTTGAGAAACATTATCATATATTAATATACATGATTTAAGTAATGATATATTCAAATTACTATTCTTTTGATTTTTTATAATATATAAGAGTAAGTCAAGAATAAAATCTTTATCATTTCCCAACAATATTATATCTCTTACAAAATTGATATTAACATCATCATCCTTACAAATTAATTGTTGAAATCTTTTAAATAATTTATGATAGCTTTTAGAAATAGATTGTTCCATTGAAAATAAAAAAAAGACTTTATATAAAAAAGCAATGATAATAATTATCAATGCTAAACAATTTACAAAATAATATAAAACACTGTTTATGTTGGATAATAAACAAACAATCATTATAAAGCAAAGAAACAGATAGAAAAACCTTTTCTTTCCTAAATCATAAAACAAGTAATTATAAATAGTTATTCCTTTAACGCGTTTATCAGATATTAGAAGCAAGGAAAACAGCAATGGAATTGCAAATAAAATTAAAGATTGAAATAAGCTTTGATAATCCATTCCACTATTTTCTAAATAAAAAAAGAAGATCTTCATATAATCTCCTATAATTTTAAATCGTCTAGTCCTTCTATTTTTTTTGAATAACTATACATTTTATTTTGACATTCATTACTCCTTTCCAGTAATAAATGTGTATCCTTAAATTTTGTCTCAATTATATCATCTGTATATAATCTTTTGACAGGCATAATTTTTTCTCTATCCATTCCAAAATTTTTTGGTTCATAATTCATTTTATAATCTCTCATATTAATAGAGCCTACGCTCTTCTCCTCTCTAAATAAAAAAACATATAATTATTCCCTTAAATTATATATCTTTAAAAATAAGATGTAAATATTTTTTTATTTTATATTGACATATTTATGAAAAAAAGGTAATATTAGACCATTTTTTTAATCATAAATCATATAAATTAAATTATTAACAATACTGATTATTATTTACCTAAAATACTCTCCTTTGATATTTTAGTTACAATCGTATTGTTTTATACCATTAATAATAAAAACACTTTAGCTATATTATTCTCTATTTAAATTATATTCTACTTAAAATACATTTTTATAAATGTTTTTGGGTATTATGTTTCATCATTAGGTCAATATTAATTTATACTTTTCAAAATTTTCTGTACAATGAAATATCTTCGTATAAAGAAAATTATTATTTATAAATAGGTTCATTTTTTAATTAAACTATGTATATATTCATTTACTTGATCATGTAAATCTTCTCGATCTAAAGCAAAATCTATTGTTGCCTTGATAAATCCAAATTTATCCCCTACATCATATCTCTTTCCTTCAAAATCATACGCATACACTGCTTGTCTATCTAATAATCTTTTAATAGCATCTGTTAATTGGATTTCTCCTCCTGCTCCTTTTCCTTGTGTTTCTAACAGTTCAAAGATTTCAGGTGTCAATACATATCTTCCTAAGACTGCTAGCTGACTTGGTGCTTTCTCTACTGCTGGTTTTTCTACCATGTCTGTTAATTTTACCAGTCTTCCCTTTGCTGGATGTGATTTTGATGGTTCTACGATTCCATATTTGCTGACATCTTTTTTATCGACTGTCTGTACTCCTATTACGGATGCTGATGTCTTACCATATTGTTCTATGAGTTGTTTTAAGGCTGGTTTCCCTTCTTTATTGACAACTACGTCATCTCCTAAAAGTACTGCAAATGGTTCATCTCCAATGAATGATTCAGCACATAGTACTGCATGTCCTAATCCTTTTGGTTCTTTTTGTCTGATATAGTAGATATTGGCCATATCTGCTATATCTTGAATCATTTTTACTTGTTCTAGTTTTCCTGATTCTTTTAATCTTTCTTCCAGTTCATAGTTTTTATCAAAATGATTTTCCATTGCATGTTTATTACTGTTTGTAATAATCAATATTTCTTCTATTCCACTGTCTACGGCTTCTTGTATGATATATTGGATTGTTGGAATATCTACGATTGGCAACATTTCTTTAGCGATTGCTTTTGTTGCTGGCAGAAACCTTGTTCCTAATCCTGCTGCTGGTATAATTGCTTTTCTTACTCTTTGCATATACTAATCCCTTCTAAATAAATCTCTCGTATATACTTTCTCTTCTACATCATCTAAACAACTATCATAGCGGTTCGCTATGATTGCTTGACTTAGTTCTTTAAATTTATTTAAGTCATTGACTACTTCACTTCCAAAGAATGTTGTTCCATCTTCTAATGTTGGTTCATAAACGACTACTTTAGCTCCCTTAGCTTTGATTCTCTTCATGACTCCTTGGATAGATGACTGTCTGAAGTTGTCGCTGTTTGATTTCATTGTTAATCTAAAAATACCTATGACAGTTTCTTTTTCTTGTTCCTTGTCATAAGTATTTTTATCTTGATAGCTATAGTAGTTTGCTTTTTCTAATACCTGATCAGCAATAAAGTCTTTTCTTGTTCTGTTACTTTCTACAATGGCTTCTATTAAGTTTTGTGGGACATCTGCATAGTTAGCTAATAACTGTTTTGTATCTTTTGGTAAGCAGTATCCTCCATATCCAAAGGATGGATTATTGTAATGTGATCCAATTCTTGGATCTAGACATACTCCATTGATGATCTGTTGTGTATCCAATCCTTTTAGTTCTGCATAGGTATCTAGTTCATTAAAGTATGATACTCTTAATGCTAGATATGTATTGGCGAACAGTTTGACTGCTTCTGCTTCTGTAAATCCCATAAACAATGTATCGATATCTTCTTTAATTGCTCCTTCTTGTAGTAGTGATGCAAAAGTATGTGCTGCTTCTACCAGTCTTCCATCTTCCATATCTGTTCCTACAATGATTCTTGAAGGATAAAGATTATCATACAATGCCTTTGATTCTCTCAAGAATTCAGGAGAGAAGATGATATTCTTGCTTCCTGTCTTTTCTCTGATACTTTGTGTATATCCTACTGGTATTGTACTTTTGATGACCATGATGGCATCTGGATTGATTTCCATTACTTGTTTGATTACACTTTCTACTGCACTTGTATCAAAGAAGTTCTTCTTTGAATCATAATTTGTTGGTGCAGCAATGATAACAAAAACAGCATCCTTATATGCATCTTTTGCATTCAAGGTTGCTGTTAGATTTAATTCTTTTTCTTTTAAATATTTTTCTATATATTCATCTTGAATAGGACTGATTCTATTATTGATCTTATTAACCTTATCTTCGATGATATCCACAGCCATCACTTCGTGATGCTGTGCTAACAATGTAGCGATACTCAATCCTACATATCCTGTTCCTGCGACTGCTAGTTTCATATTCTATTCACTCTCTTTCTTTTGAAACAACTCAATTCTTTATTAATTTTTCTTAAACATAAAATAATGAGTATTAATATATATTTTACATATCATATATATTCAAAAATAGTTGACATTATAATTTTATAATGTCTCATAATTATTTAATTTTTCTCTATAAATCCTTCTTCATTGCACATACAAAATCATTATAATCTTTAAAATATGGTTTTGTTTTTAAAAAGTATTCTAATATTTCTTGAGAGTTATCCCCATTCAATTCAATATTTATATTCTCTTTTTTTAATTCTTCTTTGGAACGCTCCAAGAATAATGGAAAAAATGGTCCCATCTCTTTTTTTGTTGGAACCCTATTATATTTTTCTATAAAACAATTAAAATATTTTTTACATTCGACGATTGTTTTATCCTTTCGAATTTTGTAATGTTCATCTAAGGTCCTGATCACCCGACAAGGATTTCCAGCAGCAACGCAATTGTCAGGTATCTTTCCGCTAACAACACTTCCAGCACCTATAATAACATTATTTCCAATATGAGCTCCCATAAGAATAATTGAGTTCATACCTATAAATACATTATCGCCAATTACTGTTTTCCCCGCTTCGCCTATTATTTCACCATATTTTCTTCTTAAAACCGATCTACTATAATCATGTGTTAATATAATAGTTCCTTTTGTAATTTTACAGTATTCACCAATAGTAAGCATCCACGGTCTTTCACGATCAATGCTCATGCTATTTGGATCATAAAATATTGTTCCTTTTCCAACTTGAATACCACTAGACTTTAAAATTTCATTAAAGTCATATTTACCAGCAAATTTAGGAAAATATTTTTGACGAGCTTTAAAAAAAAGTATACGAATATTCATTTTAGCTATTCCTCCAAATTTAATTTTGCTTTTCGATAAAAAGTTATTAACAAATATCCTACATTCAATACACAGCAAAATAATACAATTGAAAGTGTTGCATATGCAGCTCCAACAGACCCCATTTTCATGATAAAAAATACATCTGCAACTATATTTAATATTCCTGAACTTATTGCCACAAATGTGTTAAACTCCAACTTCCTTTGAGTAACCAATAAATTACCAGCTATTGCTCTAAAAGTACCTGAAAAAAAGTAATTTATTGATAGAATTCTAAATGGTGTAATAGCATCCAAATATTGATTACCATACATTAATGAAATAATTGTTGGTGCAAAAATTACCATTACAATTACAATAATTCCATTTACTATTGCCATTCCGCCTGTTATTTGCATATACTTCTTTAAACACCATTTCCCATTATTTCTATTTTCTGTAAAATATGGAAAAATATAAGTCACAAGCGCTGTTGGTATAAATGATAAAGCTGTTGGTATAATAGTTGCAACTTTATATGACGCAATAATATTTTCATTAGGGAGTACCATTCCCAAAATAAATACATCTATCAAGTATAATAATTGGCTAATTCCTCCGTTTATCATTGAAACGAATGAAACATGTCTAAAATCTTTCTTTTCTGTATCATCAATATTTATTTTTTTAAAATGAACTGGTACATTCCAAAGCTTGACTCCTAATATAATTAAAATAATATATGCACAGTAACGACCTACAATAAATCCTCTTTCTTGAATTACTAAAGCTCCTAAAACGGAAAAAATCAATACTAGACCAACATTTACAATATTAGAAATAGCATAGGCTCTATTTTTTTTCTCAACTCGCAAATACATTGATTGGTATTCTACTCCAAATTGAATTAATGGTAATAAAAACATCATCATCATTAAAGGCGCTGCACCTTGTATTGAAAAAGGGAAAAATAATCCCAGTAATACTACAACCAATCCGATGATTATATTAGCTTTAAAGCCATAATTCCATCCATATTGAAAAATAGATTTCTTCTTTTTATCATCATTTACATTTTCACAACCCAACTGTAATATTGCATAAGAAGCTCCAAAGCCAGTAGCTAACATTGCAACAGAATATACATTCCAAGCAACTGTAAATACTCCATATGCTTCTTTAGTTACAATTCTAACAAGTATAATACTGCTCATGAATCCGATTATTTTGACAATAATACTACTGCCAAATATGTCAAAAAGTCCTGTTTTTTTGAATTTTAATATATTACTTTTTATTTTTTCAAACATGGTCTTTATTTCCTTTCTATTGAAAAAATTCAGTATAAAACTGATTATAATTTACTTTTGCATTATAATGTGTTTCCCAAAATTCACGTGCATTTTTTCTCAAACCATCTAATGAATATCCTCGTTCCTCAATTAATTCATCAATTATAATTGCCAACTCTCTTGACTGAATATTTTTATTTACAAGTATTCCATTCAAACCATTTTGAACTATTTCTCCCGTTCCACCAACATTTGTTGCTAAAACAGGTATTCCAAATGACATTGCTTCCATAATTGAAACAGGAATTCCTTCGGACTCACTAGTATTAACAAATAAGTCAACATGATTTTCTAAATACCATGTCATCAAATCCCTATTATTTACTCTACCCATAAATGTAAATGATACATTGTCTGGCAATGCTTCAGCCATTTTACTTAACTCATCTCGTAATATTCCATCTCCAAAATGTACCCACTCAATTTCTTTTGTTGTTTTCATTAAAGACGAAATCATGATATCAACACGTTTTACTTTAATTAAATTAGAACATGATACTATTCTAAATTTTTTAATATTTCTACTTTTGATAGGATTAAATCCATAATCCAAAGTTCCTAATCTAGAAAGATAATATTTTGATAAATATTTTGAATCATATGTATTTTCCAAATAATTAATAGCGTCTCTAGAAATAGCAAAAACCTTGTCCACATTATCTAAAATCAATTTTCTATATGGAATATATTTCCCTGTCGTAGCATATTCATATAGATCAAATCTATGACATCTTGTTACAAATAGATTTATTTTAATTCCTTTTTTCTTTAATCTTGCTACTGCCATAGCATCAGACGCCATCCAATATGTATATACAGTTATATCATTTACATATTTGTTGTTAGAAAACCATTTTTTTAAAGATTTATAACGATAATTAGCTATCATTGAAAATCTTATTAATTCTTTTAGATTATAAAAATTAAACCGTCCATCTTTAATTAATAGAATTAATTCCTTAACAAAAAACGTATTAAAAATTCCCTGAGTCGTATCAAGTATCTTATCCTTCTTTTTTTCTATTGGACATATATTAATATTTTTAGGAATTTTCCTCATATTTTCTGTAATATAAAGTGGCATACAATCGATTTCATCAAATCCATTTGAAAAAACAGCTTCGTTTTCGAAAAAAGTTTCACCTTTTCCATATGGCCATTCTACTGTCAATATTAATAATTTTTTCATTCGCATAAATTCCTTTCCTTTAACAAACTTGATATAAAATATATAAGAAAGATAAATAAAAATACCGTAAAATTTATTCCATTAGTTAAAAAACTAAATGCAGAATTTCTTGGTGAATATATGATACCATCCGCAAATAGAAATAAAATCATACCAACAAATACTGACTTTGTTGGTTGACTAAAATAATTTTCTAACTTTACCAATACTATTCCATATAAAATATTAATCAAACAAACTCCAATAATTCCATAATCATGAAAAACTTCACTTATGTAACAAGAACCCATACCAATTCCAATCTTATAATTATAAGGAACATAAAGATATGTTAAAGTTGAACCAAAATTATTTCCTTTTAAAGCTAATTCCGTTGTTTGTTGCGCATATGAAGTAGTATGGAAAAGTGTTTTTATTATTTGATTATTTTTTAAAAAATTAATAATTGGTGCAAATGTATAATTAATTTCACTTGGAAAATTATTTTTAAGATCGATTCCTTTATATACTACAACACTCGTAGTTCCTTGATCTCTAAAAAAATCTTTTATAGTTTCAGATATACCTGTTATATTAAATGAACTTCCATTTCGCACAGTTCCCCAAGCTTGAAGTGCTATAATAAATAATGGTATCGAATACAATAGCATTCGCAACTGCTTTTTAGACAGCCATTGCTCCTCACTATCCCACTTGTTTCTCAATAATATATAACAAAATGTAATCAATACTGCTCTAACAAATAAATTTCGTTGTCCTGCAAGTAAAATTATTAAACTATTCAATAAATATAAAAAAATTATAGGTTTTGTTTTATTTTTTGATGGTGAAGATGCTAATAATGCAAAAAAAGCAGGTGTATTAAGTTCAGCAATTTTATAAAAAAACGAAGGTAAAGTTCTAGAAAACGAAGTATAATAAGCGGTATAACTACCTCCAACAATTAAAAATATAAACCGTTCAATGGAAACAATTAATTCAAAAGCTATTGTCAAATAGAAAACTGAAATACAAGCTATCTCTATATTCTTTTTTTTGATTTTTTTTATTTTATTTTTTCCCCTACTTTTAGGTACAGATAAAACTGTAAATAAAAAACAAACCATTGATATAAAAAGCAAAGCCAATGTTTCGATTAATTCTTTATCAGTTGGACCCGAATCATAAATAAATGCTCCTATTAATAATGATTTTTCTCCGGAAATAGCATTAATAAAAATTCTACCTAATAAAAATGTAAAAAAAGAAATTAAAAAGGCGACTGCTAAATAAGATTCTTTTCTTAAATAAAAAATAGAATAAAAAAAAGTCCCAAAAAGACCTATCATCAAAAGAAAACGAATATTTAAAGCTATCCCTAACATAAATGTAATTGTACATATTAGTATTGCAATAAAAACCTTATTAGGTATTTTCTTTAGTATTATTTTTTCACACATACTTTCCTCCCTCTAATTAGTATTAGATTCTTTTAGAAATTCTATTATCGGTTTCATCGTAATATGAATATCACATGTTTTCTTACCATCTTCACGTATATTATTTCTTATTTCTGCTATATCTTTTTTATAATACAGCTCGTCAATAAATTTTATCAACTCTTTAACATTAACATTTGTTTCATCAGCTGGTATTCGTAAAACAAACTTTTCATTTCCTTTTTTTGAAAATGCATCAACATAAGATGAACTCAATACAGGTAAACCTTTTGCAGCATATTCTTTAGTTTTTAATGTACTTTCTTCCTTTAAGCCCTGTCTATGTATTGCTAAAGAATTTATCCCCATAGCATTCTCTTTATATAGTTCTGTTAATTCATTCCCGAATTTTGCACCATAAAATATAACATGATTTTCTAAACTATATTTTTTTACAAGTTCCTCATATTTAGAACATTCATCTCCTTGACCAATCAATTTTAATATTATATTCCGTTTTCCTCCATCCTTATAGTAATCGTTCAATCCTCTAATAAGTCGTTCATAGCCATGAACTCTATACATTGCCGATACTGCAATTAAAGCTATAATATTTTGATAATCTATAGAATTAACATCATAATCACTTTTTTCAAAATCAATTCCATTAATAGTATTAATTGTTGGAATATTAAATATTTCTTCATCATCTGAATATGTTACAATTCGATCAATGTATTTTGAAATTTTCTCTCTAAATATTCTATCTAAAATGTTAATTAATTTTCCCTTAATAGTTTCAAAACCTTCCATATCATATGGATATGTTGGAATTTCAACTACCACTTTCATTTTTCTATGTTTAAATGCCCTTAACATATTTAAAAAAAACATATCCGATTTCGGATATCTTATATATGCAAAATTATATTGATTATTATTTACAATTAAACGAGAAGTTTTTAATACATCTAGTTTTGATTTTGCTGAACATAATTCTTTTATACTTTTTTCTTGGACATTATATAAGAAAACCATACCATTATTATAAGATATAATATCAACATTAAAATCGTTTTGTAGTGCTCCCGCTTGACATAATATTTTTTTTGGTACACCATCTAAATGATTGAAATTAATTGGAACTGGTGCAACATATAATAATTTATTCATAATTAGCTCCTGTAAAATATTTTAAGTTATTTTTTAGTATTTTTATATGTTCTTTCGACATATCTTCTATACTATACTTTTGTATTGTTTTTAATGTTTCCATTTGAATCTTTTCTTTTTCATTTTGATTCAAATTGAAATATTGGTTAGTTCTTTCTAATAATTCTTTTTTATTTTCACATTCTACGATATATCCATTTTCTTCTTGTGTAATCAATTCTAAACCTGCTAAACATTTATTAGTTGTAATGACAGGTAAGCCTTGACTCATAGCTTCATTTATAACTAATCCCCATATATCTTCTCTAGTAGGAAATACAAATAAATCAGCTAATCTATACCAATTTAAAATATTTTCTTTATCTTGAAAATCAATAAAATGAAGATTACTCATTTGATATTTATTTTTCAAATCAATATAAAAATCCGTAGGTTTTCCACCTATAATATAAATTCCAATATCTTTATCTAAATCCTTATATGTTTCAATCATCCAATCAAAACCTTTTCTATGAATAAATTGTCCAATAGAAATAATAACTTTTTTATATGGAACATTATATTTAACTCTTAATCTCTCTCTTTCTTGATCACTTATACATTCTTTTAAAATATCTTTTTCTCTAAGACTAGTAAAAGGAAAATTAAATATTCTTTCTTTTTTAGCTCCATAATATTCAAGATATTTATTTGTTTCTTTTCCTGAACTCAACCAATAAGATGCTGAAGAAATAAAATGTTTCTTAATTAAATAATTTAATTTTCTTTCATTATCATTTATAAACCCACCATCAGCATTAAGAATATAAGATATTTTATGTAATTTCATATAAGTACTAGCTATCATTGCAGTAGGTGTGCTATATCCACCCAATATAATATGATCAAAGTTACCTTTTAAATATTTAATTACTTCAAATGATAAACTTGCTTCATTTCCAATATTTTTAGAATTTAAAAAAATAGCTTTAAATTTATAATTATTACTATACCATTCATCATCTCTATCAGCTGCTTTTTTTCTTTCAAACAATACTGTAAGATCACAATATTTACTTAATTCATTAAAAAAATCAACTCTATATGGAGATGCTAAATTTGTTAAATACAATACTTTCATTCATATTCCTCCATATATTCATTTATCATTTTTTTTAAATTAACATCTATAACCCTATCAAATGAACATCTTTTTATTGCTTTGATTATTGAATTTATATCATTTGTAACAATCTTATCTTTATTTGCATATGCACTTTCAGGGCTTCCACCTGTATTAAAAGTAATAACAGGTGTTCCACATGCTATAGATTCTAAATTAGTTGTTGGATATGTATCTTCTAATGTTGGATTAAAATAAACATCAGCAGCACTATACCATTTAACTAATTCTTGAACATTTTCTGTTCTAGAAATACCTATAATATTAGTTGGTAACTGTTCTATCTGTTTTTTATTTAATCCAATTAAGACTATTTGATATTGATCGTCTAATTCTTTAGATAATTCTATAAATGTGTCTAGACCTTTCATTTTATTCCAAACAGAAGAAACACCTAAAATCACTTTCTTATCGTCTATTCCATATTGTTGTTTAATAGTTGATGGTGTTTGTTTAAATACATTTGTATCAACACCATTATTAATAACTTCAATTGGATAATCTTTTAAATATGATTTTACTACTTCTTTCTTTAACCATTTACTAGGAGTAATTAAAATCATATTTTCAACATTATTAAAAATATCTTTTTTTCTACTAAAGTTACTTTTAACATTAGAAAACCATGATTTAGGATATTCTCTTTTATTAGGACAATTTCCATTACAACATGTTTGCCACTTATTACATTTTCTATATGTATAATGTGAACAATGTCCAGTAAATGACCAACAATCATGCAATGTCCATATTTTCTTAATTTCAGGATGTTGTTTTAAATAATTAAACAAGATTTCAATATTTACATAATATCCATGGATATTATGTAAATGTATAACATCAGGTTTAAATTCTTCTATTTGTTTAATTAAATCTTTTGTCGCTTTTTTACTGCCAAATCCACTGGCATCAAATAATCTTGCTTTTAATACATGTAAATAAATACCTAATTGATTTCCTATTTTAATTGTATTAAATCCTTTAGGTGCATCTCCTCTACCATAAGCAATACAACATGTATGTCCTGCTTCCTTGGCAGCTTTATAAAGATTTTTACAGATAGTTCCTGTTGATCCATTACATACAGAATTGATAAATAATATCCTAGACATTATTTATCCCAACCTTCTAATTCTTCTCGTACAAGTTTAACTTCTAATAATTTGTTTTTAACTGCTTCTACATCCATTAATTCAGTATTATTAGAATTAAATTGAGTTAATTTAGCTGTTTCCATACCTTCAGAGAAATACTTATCATAATTTAAATCTCTCTTATCTGCTGGTACTCTATAGAAATTACCCATATCTATAGCATGTACACATTCTTCATCTGTAAGTAATGTTTCATACATCTTTTCTCCATGTCTAATACCAATAACTTTGATATCATTTTCAGCATGGAACAATTGTTGTACTGCTTTAGCAAGTACTTCAATTGTACATGCTGGTGCTTTTTGAACAAAGATATCTCCACTTTCTCCATGTTCAAAAGCAAATAATACTAAATCAACTGCTTCTTCTAAAGTCATAACAAATCTTGTCATACTTGGTTCAGTAACAGTTAAATTATTTCCTTCTTTTATTTGGTTAATAAAAAGAGGTACTACTGAACCTCTTGAAGCTAATACATTTCCATATCTTGTACACACGATACTTGTTTTTTCTGGATCTACTGTTCTACTTTTAGCCACAATGACTTTTTCCATCATTGCTTTACTTGTACCCATCGCATTGACTGGATAAGCTGCTTTATCTGTTGATAGACAAACAACTCTTTTAACTCCACATTCAATAGCAGCAGTTAAAACATTTTCTGTTCCTAAAACATTTGTTTTAACTGCTTCTACTGGAAAGAACTCACAACTTGGTACTTGTTTTAAAGCTGCTGCATGGAAGATATAATCTACACCATGCATTGCATTTTTAATACTGTTGATGTCTCTTACATCACCAATATAAAATTTAAGTTTAGAAAAAGTATCAGGATATTTTGCCTGATACTCATGTCTCATGTTATCTTGTTTTAATTCATCTCTACTAAATACTCTTATTTCTTTGATATCTGTTTCTAAGAAACGATTTAATACGGCATTACCGAAGGAACCTGTTCCTCCTGTAATGAGTAATGTTTTTCCTTTAAATAAACTCATTATATTTCCCCCATTTTCTTTTCTATTTGATCTACATATTTTTCAATCGTAAAATGATTTAAAAAATAGTCTCTACTATTTTTAGAAAATTCCTTTATTTGATCTTCTTGATTTAACATATCTAAAATAATTTGACTTAATCCTTGATAATCACCAGCAGGACATGTCTCTCCTGCTTTAGCTTCTTGAATAATGTTTGCTGTTGCACCATCTATACTTCCAATAATTCCTCTTCCTGCTGACAAATAAGTTTGTAATTTAGAAGGAATTGTTTTTCCTACTGTACTTCCTTTTTCTAAAGATAATAGAAATAAGGATGCTTGATTGTAATAAGGAATTAATTCTTCTACTTTTTTTCTTCCTGTAAATATGAAAACATCATTTAAATGATTTTCATTTACTTTATTTTTAAATTCATCCAAATAAGAACCACTGCCAATAATTGTAAAAACTAATTGGTTTAATTGATCTTTAGGAAGTAACGATACTGCTTTAACTAAACAATCAAAATCTTGAACTTTGCCAATATTTCCAGCAAAAACAATATTTAACTTATCTTGTTTTTGATAAGGTTCAACTTGTAAAAACATCTTTTCTCCATGTTGATATACAACATTTAAGCGTTCTCTTTTTACTTGATTAACATTAGATAAATAATCTAAAAATGCTGGTGAAGTTGCTGAAATAAAATCACATTTTTGATAAATAGAATTTGATACTTTTAACATGATTTTATAAATCGGATTGCTTTCTTTCAGCTTTAAAGCTTTTAATGATTCAGGCCATAAATCAAGACAATAAACATAAACTTTTTTATGATATTTTTTCTTATAATATAATGCTGGCTGAATCATTAAAACGGGTGATAGTTGATAAACAAAAACAACATCAAATTCTTTATTTAAGTCTTTAACTGCCTTTTTAGCACATCTTGGATAACTAAAATAATTTCTTATTAAAGAAATTGGATTATGCCCTCTTAAAGTAATTGGTGTTCTTATAATCTCAACACCATTTAATACTTGGTAATTAGGATAACCTTCTATTAAATCACCATCAGGATAATTAGGTCTACCCGTAACAACCGTTACTTCATGTCCACGTTTTACCAATTCCTCACAGATTTCATGAATCTTAAAAGGTTCTGGATAATAATATTGACTAATGACTAATACTTTCATTATTCATGATCTCCATTCATGCTACCAGTTCCGCCTTCAACAACTCCATCATGTTTTAAGACTGACGTAATTGTTCCAAAGAAACACTTTAAATCAAATAAAAAAGAGATACGTTCTACGTATTCTCCATCTAATTTTGCTTTTACTGGAATCTCTAATTCATCTCTTCCATTGATTTGTGCCCATCCTGTAAGACCTGGTCTTACATCATTGGCATGATATCTGTCTCTTTCTGCTATCAAATCATCTTGGTTCCATAAGGCTGGTCTTGGACCGATGACTGCCATTTCTCCTTTTAAGATATTCAATATCTGTGGTAATTCATCTAATGATGTCTTTCTTAGAAACTTACCTGATTTTGTTATATACTGATCAGGATTTGATAACATATGTGTTGGCATATCTTTTGGTGTATCGATATACATTGTTCTAAATTTATAGATATTAAAATAGGTTTTATTGATTCCTACTCTTTTTTGTTTAAACAGTATTGGCCCTTTACTATCCAATTTGATCCAGATACATAGAATTATAAAAACAGGACTTAATACAATAAGTCCACCTAATGCGAGTATAAAATCTATGATTCTTTTTATCTTATTCTTATACATTAAATAACCACCTCTCCATCTTTAATATCACTACCTTCTTCAATTTCTTTTCCAAAGGTAACTGTACAGTTGCTTCCTATTCTTGTAAGTTCATGAATAATGACATTAGGACGAATCACTGTATTTGAATAAATCAAACAATCATCATGAATGATTGCATCATGATTGATTGTAGCATTTGCGCAAATGATACAGTTACTTCCAATCATTGCATTTGGTTCTATGACTGCATGAGGAAAGATGACACTCCCTTGTTTAATTGATGCATATTTGGATACTGTTGCTTCATTGCTTATCAGTGTAATGATGTTATAGCCTATTTCTTTTGCTTGATTGAATAGTTGTTTTCTAAAAGCATTATTTCCTACAGCAATAAAGATATCTAAGTATTCAGGAAATAATGTCTTCATTTCATTTATCTTTCCAACAACTTTACAATCATTTACTGTTTGACCTACTAAACCATCATCTAAAAAAATGATTTCATCATATTTTTCCCGAGCAATATCTAAGCAACATCTTCCATGTCCACCTGCACCAACAATAATCAGTTTATTCAATTTATCCCCTCCATAATAAAAAAAGAACATAGTTTATCTATCCAATAAGTATTTATATTGGACTAAATAAACGATGTTCCAACATTTGATATAGGTGGTTAGCCTCGACGCTATATCTCTTTGTCTTGCATTTCTATCCCTGCTTTTATTCTTCTATTTAGAAATTCTATATTGAGTATTGCAAAGTGTTCTCTTTTATTTACTGAAACAATATGTTCTTGTAAAGGTTTTAATGGTCCTTCTATAACTATTGTTTTATTTGTTTGTTTATATCCTTTAGACATCTTTAGAATATATTGTTCATTTAATAATAGTTTTAATAAATGTATTTCATCTTTCGTAAGAGCTGATACATCATCTTTCTTTAATTCTTTAATAACACCATTTTTTTCTTCTTTCATTAATAACAAAAATGTATCAAATTCTATTTGATTCATTTTTGTTTTAATGAAGAGATAGTTAGGAAATAATGGTTTTAAAACAATTTCATTCGTTGAATGAATATGTTTTTCCATTAAAGGAATGAATGCTTCTATTCCTTTTTTTGTATTAAATGTATGACAAAGATTTTCTATTTTAAATCTTTGACAATATAACACATAACAATTCATTATTTTCTTTTCAATGCTTGATGTTTTAAACAATTAAAGATACTTACATAATCTCTACATTCATTCATATTATCTAATAAACAAATATCCATCTCTTCTACAATCATCTCTAATTCTTGAATAGCAATATCTAACATATCACTTAACAATTCTTGATTTTCTATCATCAAATCTTTTTTATCTTGATCCATTGGATCATTCATACTTGTAAATACTGACATTGATTTCTCCTAAATGTTTTGTTATATAAGTAAAAGCAGAAGCTTATATAACATTTAAACGTGGTTTTTTATATAGCTAAAAGCCATAGATTTACCAAATTTGCGACCTTTTAATAAAAAAGACAATAAAAAATTATCAAAAATAATACTAAACGGACGTTTTTTTTACTGAACGACATGATTCAATTTTAAACATAAAAAATAATGAAGAAATATAGAGAAAAAAGGAGAATTATGTTTCATTTGAGGTATAATTATGCTATAGTTTGAGACGTGGATTTGGTAATTCTGCGCCCATAAAAATAGATGACATGCTACTACAAATTGTAGTAGTTTTTATATTCAACAAAAAAAGCAACAAACATTGTTTGCTGCTTGTAAATATAATGTTAATACTTCTTCATTATCTCTTTAATTGTTTGTAAATCTTTGTTTTCTATCAATGCTTTAAATATGCCGTTATATTGTGATAAAGTTAAATTTTCTAATAGTTGTTTATCTTCTTGAGGATATTTACTTTTAAAAAGCATTAATGTATTTTCTTTAGCTTTAAGAAGTTCTCCTTCACTTTTTCCTTTTTCTAATCCTTCTTTTAAGCCTTCTTCTTTACCTTCTTGTCGTATTCTTACTTTCTCTTGATGATGTTGTATCTTGACAAGCTGTCTTTTACTCGCTGCTAATACTAGTTCTTC
>JABLTO010220920.1_pt1 | contig 34036 bp, 21 predicted proteins | sample 7160091 | NCBI WGS metagenome assembly JABLTO01 (sample SAMN14651225, study PRJNA627086) | human gut metagenome | isolation source: feces | host: Homo sapiens
CAACAAATAATACAACGAATAATACAACAAACAACACGACAAACAACACGACGAATAACACAACAAACAATACAACAAACAACACGACGAATAACATAACAAACAATACAACAAACAATACAACAAATAATACAACGAATAATACAACAAACAACACGACGAATAACAAGCCAAACAATACAACGAACGACACTATAAATAATACAACGGGCAATACGATAGAAAATAAAGGAAACAATAATATAACTAAAAACACAATAAAAAATGAACAAAAGACAGGAATAATACCTGCTATAAAAAGAGCAGTAAGCAAAATACCATATACAGGAACAAGTCGTGTTATAATAATTTTAATCTCACTTATGTCTATAAGTGGAATAGTATCTTATATTAAATATAAAAAATAATTTTTAATCATACAAGAGATGAGGAAACTCATCTCTTTTCTCATATTATAGGAAATTCCTGTTTTTGATGTAGGGGTCGGCGTCCCCGACGACCCGGGTGGCGAAGCCACTTTTTTATACTTTTATATTGATAAAATAATATTTATGAGGTATAATAGCAAACAGAATATAAATAATGAAGGAGAAAAAATATGTTTCAAAAACTTGATGCAGTAGAAAAAAAGTATGAAGAACTTACAAAATTAATAAGTGACCCAGAAATAATAGCAAAACAAAGTGAATGGCAACAATACATGAAAGAACATGCTGAAATTGCAGATATAGTTGCTAAATATAGAGAATATAAAAAAGTAAAACAAGCAATGGACGAGGCAGAGGAAATGATGCAAGACCCAGAAATGAAAGAACTTGCAGAAATGGAATATTACGAAGATAAGGAAAAACTACCAGTACTAGAAGAAGAATTAAAAATTCTTTTAATTCCTAAAGATAAAGACGATGATAAAAATATAATATGTGAAATAAGAGGTGGTGCTGGAGGAGAAGAAGCAGCACTATTTGCCGGAACATTATTTAGAATGTACTCAATGTATGCAGAAAAGAAACACTGGAAATTAGAAGTATTAAACGAAAACGAAACAGGATTAGGTGGTTACAAAGAAATATCTTTTATGATTACAGGAAAAGGTGTATATAGTAGATTAAAATTCGAAAGTGGAGTGCATAGAGTGCAAAGAGTACCAGATACAGAAAGCAGTGGAAGAATTCATACATCAACAGCAACTGTTGCAGTTTTACCAGTAGTAGAAGATGTAGAAATAGATATTAATCCAGCAGATGTAAGAATGGAAGTATTTAGAGCATCTGGGGCAGGAGGACAACACGTAAACAAAACATCTTCAGCTGTAAGACTAATACATGAACCTACAGGAATTGTAGCAGAATGTCAAACAGAACGTTCTCAATTACAAAACAGAGAATATGCAATGCGTTTATTAAAATCTAGAATATATGACCAGGAAAAACAAAAACAAGATGCAGAGCTTGCAAGTGAAAGAAAAAGCCAAGTAGGAAGTGGAGATAGAAGTGAAAAAATACGTACCTACAACTATCCACAAGGAAGAATAACAGACCATAGAATAGGTTTAAGTATATATCAATTCGAAGACTTTTTAAATGGAAATTTAGACGAAATGATAGATAGCCTAACTGCAGCAGATAGAGCAGAACGTTTAAAAGGAGAAGAATAAAAATAATTTATGGGCACGGAGTTCCGTGCCCAAATAACAAAATAAAGCCACAAAACAATTGACAAATAAAAACAAAAAAGCTATAATAAGCAAAGAAAAAATATACGCGTTATTAGCTCAGTTGGTAGAGCAGCGGACTCTTAATCCGAAGGTCCAGGGTTCGACCCCCTGATGACGCACCATTATAATAAACCTTGCAAAACCTACGGAAAATAAGGATTTGTAAGGTTTATTTTTTTATGTGAAAAACATTAAAAAAATGTAATAAAAAAGAAATATTTGAAACGAAAAACCGCAAATAGCTATATCCTTAGGTTATTCAATATTTATAATTGAAACATAGAAAAAAACATATATTGACTTTAATATATAAAAAGAGTTTAATAAATTTAAGAAAAAATATATTGTCATTTGGGAGGAAAATGATATGAATAACAAAATGAAAAAAAGAACAATAACAGGGGTAGCTATAATAAGTGGTGCCATTTTATTTAGCGTTGGTGTAGCTGGAACAGTACATCTTATAAATGAAAATAATGCTATAGAGGCTAAAACATATGTTACAGCTAAAGAAAACAATTTTAATACCAGTCCAACTCCAGTTATTAAAGAAGTAAATGGAATAACTTATTCTTTAAATACAACAGATTATACTGCTACAGTAACAGCAATAAATAAGCCAAAATCAGGCTCAAAAGTTATAGGCTCTGCTGGAACAAGCAATGGTGTTTATGATACATTATATGTAAATATACCACAATCAATAACAGTAGATTCACTAACATATACAATAAGACATGTTGGAAACAATAGTAACATTTTTAATTCTTCTTTAGAAAGTTATTGTGAAAATTTGAAGGCAAAAAATATAATTATAATTCTACCTAAGACTGTTAGTACTGTTGCATCAAATACATTTGGAGTTCCTTCTTATTTGAATACAGTTTATTTAATTAGTGTTTCAAATACAATAAGCATTCCTAACCAAAATGATGGAAAATTAAAAGTGTTTGGGGTTCCTGGAAGTGGTGCAGAAGCAGCATCTCCTAATTTTTTTGGAAGTTTATATTCTTATGATAAAAATGAAACAACCAAAACAATAACATTAAAAGGATTTAGTTCAAATGGAAAACAATTTTTGGAATATTTGCCAAGTGGAGTAACGGTAAATTTTGAAATGCCTACATTCATAAGTGAAAATAATGTTAAATATACAGTTACATCTATAGGAAGTTCAGCTTTCGCAGGAAGTAGTTTTATGAAAACATTAATTATTCCAGGAACTGTAAGTAAAATAGGGGCAAATGCATTTAAAAATTGTTCAAATATTAACTGGGTTAAATTTTTAAGTAAAAAAATATCAATAGATGGTTATGCATTTTTATCAGATCAAATTACAGAAATATATGCATTACCAGGTAGTGATGCAAAAACTTTTTGGAATAATAACCATCTTGCTGGAAATATAGGAATACAAAACAGTACTTTTAAAGCTTTAACAGTTCAATCTATTGACAGTGTGGTTCAAATGCCTTATAGAACTAGTTATAATTTAGGAGATACACTAGATTCTAGAGGGATAGTCTTAAAATTAACAATGAATAATAATCCAAATGGAACATTAGATTGCTATGTTACACCAGATTCAGCGGATTTAACATTTTCACCAACAACATTAAGTACCGCAGGGACACAAGCTATTACAGTTACATATTATGATAAAACAACAACTTTTAACGTTGATGTTAAAGACACAACACCAGCACCAGGACCATCAACAGAAGAATATGAAGTAAAATTATATGATTCAGATAAAGCCACGGTACTTAGTACATTAACATTAAAAGATGGGTATTTTTATCAAGATGGAAACAAGATAGAAAAAAATGGTAAATTTAATTTACCTACAAAAGATGGATACAAATTTGTAAGTTATAGGAGTTATGGTGATAGTCAATGGATTTTATCAGATGGAACATTTGGAAGTGAAGAACAATATAATGCTGTTTATAATTGTATAAAGAACGATTATGGTACTTATAGTGTATATATGTATGCGGAATGGGAAAAAATATATGATCAATTGGAATTAGAAGTTTATTATGATAATACTTCTGGTAAAAAAGAAACAATAGTGCTAAAGGATGGAGCATACTATCAAGGAGAAAACAGAATAGAAAAGGATGGTAAGATAAAGATACCAACTAAAGAAGGACATAAATTCCTAGGTTATTGGGGACAAGATAATGATGAACATCAATGGGTAAATGCAGATGGAAGTTTTGTAGGAGGAGAAGCTCAGTATGATGCATTATGGAATTATATTAAAAGCTATCCAGATCTTGCATATATGGTTGCAAGATGGGCACCAATAACACACACAGTACATTATGATGCGAATGGAGGAGAATGGCGGAGATGAAGCACCAGCTGACGACCAAAAAATATATGGAGAAGTATTAAAAATAACAACTAAAAAACCAACAAGAGATAGATATGCGTTTGCAGGATGGACAGATGAAACAGGAAATTGGTATTCGCCAGAATCAGATTATACAGCAGACCAGGATGGAGGAACTGTTACATTGAAAGCAAAATGGGTAACTGTACCTGTTGAAAGTATAAGCTTAGATACAACAGAAGCACCAATAAAAGAAGGCGGAAATATACAATTAACAGCGACAGTAACACCAGACAATGCAACAAACAAAAATGTAAGTTGGGAAAGTAGTAATACAGCTGTAGCAACAGTAGATGATAATGGTTACGTAATGGCAAAAAGTGTAGGAACAGCAACGATAACAGCAAAAACAGAAGATGGAGGAAAAACAGCAACAGCCACAATAACAGTAGAAAAAGAAATAACAGATGAACAAGGACCAACAATAGTTTCAATAAAAGGTGAAAAAGATTCAGAAGGAAATTATAAAGTAATAATAAAAGCAACAGATGAATCTGGAATAGAAAAAGTTTCAGTAAGTGGAAGAGACATAACTGATACAAAAGATACTGATGGAAACTACTATTTTATCCCAAAACAAAATGGAACATATAAAATAGAGGTATACGATACAGAAGGAAACAAAACAGAACAAGAGTATACAGAAAACAATATTATAGAAAAAACAAAAATAACAGCAGATAAAGATTCAAATGGAAATAACATTGTTTATATAGAAACAATAACAAATAAAAAAGTAACATCAGTTAAAGTAAATGGAACAGAAATAAAAGATAAAGACTCACAAGGAAGATATTACTTTAAGCCAACACAAAATGGAACATATAAAGTTACTGTAGAATATGAAGATGGAACAACAGAAGAAGTAGAATACACAGAAAATAGAATTACAAATAATAATGGAAACAACAGTGGAAACAATAATACAAATAATGGTAATAGTAGCACAAATAATGGAAATAATGGAAGTAATAATAGTGGAACAAACACAGGTAATAGCAATAAAGGAAGTGGAACACTAACATCAGGAAAAAGTACCTCAGGAAATACAATAGGAACATCAACAGCATTAACAAGTTTACCAAAAACAGGTACAAAAATGGGAGCATTCTTTGCAGCAATAGCAAGTGGAATAACTGCAGTATTCGCTTGGTTTAAACAAAGAAAAGAAAAATAAAAAATAGAAGGGAGAAACTATGATAAATATATACAATACCAATTTGCAAACACAACAATTAGAAGAAATAAACAAAATTCAAAAAGGTTGTTGGATAAATTTGGTTTCTCCTTCAGATAATGAGATAATACAAGTATGCAGAGAGTTAAAAATAAGTGCAGACTATATAAAAGACTCATTAGACTATGAAGAAAAGGCCAGAATAGACACAGAAGAAGACGATGGAACAGTACTATTTGTAATAGACGTTCCAACAATAGAAAAAGAAAGTGAATCATATTCATACTCAACAATGCCATTAGGAATAATAATAGTTAGAGATGATTATATAATAACAGTTTCGCTACGAAAAAGTATAGTTATAGAAAAATTTATAAAATCAAAAGTAAAGAGCTTTGTAACATACATGAAAAGTAGATTTTTATTTCAAATAATGTTAGAAAATGCTTCTAGCTATTTAACATACTTAAAAAGAATAAACAAAGAAACAGAAATAGCAGAAAGCACACTAAAACACTCTATGAAAAATAGAGAACTATTAAAAATGTTAAGCTTAGAAAAAAGTTTAGTTTATTTCACTACTTCAATAAAATCTAACGAAGTAGTAATGGAAAAAACCCTAAGAGGGAAATTTATAAAACTATACGAAGACGACGAAGACATACTAGAAGACGCCATAATAGAAAACAAACAAGCAATAGAAATGGGCAAAATATACAGCGACATTTTAAATGGAACAATGGACGCATACGCATCCATAATATCAAACAACCTAAACGGAGTAATGAAATTCCTAACCTCAATAACAATAGTACTAGCAATACCAACAATGGTATCCAGCTTCTGGGGAATGAACGTAGAACTACCATTCCAAAACAACATAAACGGATTCCAAATAATGATAGCAATATCAATACTGCTAACGCTAGCAGTAACTATATGGTTAAAGAAAAAAGATATGCTCGACTAAAAGTGTAACTTAGGGTCTGTCCCAATGTAACTTAGGGTCTGTCCCAAAGTTACATTTTTTGTCCTTTTGGGGACAGGTTTAGATTTTTCTTGAAATATCTTTGATTTGCTGTTATAATATCAAACAATGATTATTTTAGGAGGAGTGTTATGTTATCTGTAAATGGAGTAACTGTTAGATTTGGTAAAAGGGTTTTATTTGAGGATGTTAATATTCGCTTTGGTAAAGGTAATTGCTATGGTATTATTGGTGCTAATGGTGCTGGTAAGTCAACTTTTTTAAAGGTTTTATCTGGCGATATTGAGCCTAGTAAAGGTGAGGTTACTATTGATAAGGGTGAGAGAATTTCTGTATTAAAGCAAGATCACTTTGCTTTTGAGGATTTTACTGTAATGGATACAGTTATTATGGGAAATAAAGAATTGTATGATATTATGAAGGAAAAAGATGCTATTTATGCTAAACCTGATTTTAATGAAGAAGATGGTATGAAAGCTGCTAAATTAGAGGAGCGATTTGCAGAGCTTGATGGATGGAATGCTGAGTCTGATGCTGCAATGCTTTTAAATGATTTAGGTATTGTTCCAGAAAATCATTATAAATTTATGAGAGAATTAGAAGCAAGGGAAAAAGTTAAAGTATTACTTGCCCAAAGCTTATTTGGAAATCCTGATATTTTATTATTAGATGAACCTACAAATGACTTGGATTTAAAAAGCATTGCTTGGCTTGAAGAGTTTTTAATTAATTTTGAAAACACTGTTTTAGTTGTATCTCACGATAGATATTTCTTAAACAAAGTTTGTACAGATATTGCAGATGTTGATTTTGGAAAAATTAAGGTATACCCTGGAAACTATGATTTCTGGTATGAATCTAGCCAACTTGCATTAAAGCAAATGAAAGAACAAAATAAAAAGAAAGAAGAAAAAATTAGAGAATTACAAGACTTTATTGCAAGATTTAGTGCCAATGCATCTAAATCTAAACAAGCAACATCAAGAAAAAAATCTTTAGAGAAAATTCAATTAGATGAAATTAAACCATCTAATAGAAGATACCCATATGTAGATTTTAAGCCAGATAGAGAACCTGGAAATGATATATTAACAGTTAAAAATTTGTGCAAAACAATAGATGGTGAAAAGATATTAGATAATGTATCTTTCACAGTAAAAAAAGATAATAAAATAGCATTTTTAGCAGATAATGAAAATGCAAAAACTGTATTATTTAAAATTCTTGCAGGGGAAATGCAGCCAGATTCTGGAGAAATAATATGGGGAACAACTATAACATCTACATACTTCCCAAAAGACAATAATTATTTGTTTGATGTAGACTTAAGTATAACAGATTGGCTTAGACAATATTCAAAAGACCCAGATGAAACATATGTAAGAAGCTTTTTAGGAAGAATGTTATTCTCTGGAGAAGAAGCTTTAAAAAAAGTAAATGTAATGTCTGGTGGAGAAAGAGTAAGATGTGTGCTTTCTAAAATGATGCTTTCAGGAGCTAATTTCTTAATATTAGATGAACCAACAAATCATTTAGATATGGAAAGTATAACAAGTGTAAACGAAGGAATGAAAAAATTTACAGGAAATATTATATTTACTTCACATGACCATCAATTAACACAAACAGTTGCAAATAGGATAATAGACTTAAAACAAGATGGAACAGTTATAGATAGAGAAGTAACATATAATGAATATTTAGGAATTGAGTAAAGTATAAATAGTTGAAAATTAACATAAATTGTGATATTATATTTAACGTAACATGTTAAAATCCAAAAAGACAATTGTCAGGAGGAAAAAATATGAATAGAGTAGACAAAACTAATTACTATTTAGACATTGCTGAAGCTGTAGCAGAGAGGGGAACCTGTTTAAGAAATAACTATGGAAGTGTAATAGTAAAAAATGATGAGGTTATTTCTACTGGTTACACTGGAGCACCACGGGGCCGGAAAAATTGTTTAGACTTAGGCTTTTGCATGAGAAAAAAATGTGAAATGCCAAGTGGAAAAGGATACGAGAGATGTAGGTCAGTTCACAGTGAACAAAACGCGATAATAAGTGCCTCTAGAAATGAAATGATAGGAGCTACATTGTATCTAGTTGGTGTAAACAAAAGGAATGGAGAATATGTAAACGATAATGAACCTTGCTCATTTTGTAAAAGAATGCTTATAAATGCAGGAGTTAAGGATGTTTATATGAGAGATTCCAAAGAAAAGTATCGTCATGAATTAGTTGAAAACTGGATAGAAAATGATGATACAATTTATTAGAAATTTATTTAAATAAGGTAACATTTGGTTACCTTATTTCTTTTCGTAAATTTTTTATAAAAATACTTGAATTAAAATTTACTTAATGATAAAATGCATCTTACAAAATATAAAGGAGGTGAGATGTATGGATGAAAAAAAATTTGTTGAATTATTAGATTTGAATAATGACAAGTTGTTGCAAGTAATGGAAGAAAATAACAATAAGTTGTTGCAAATAATGGAAGTAAAAAACAATAAGTTGAAACAAGAAATTTTCGAAGAAATGGATAGAAGATTTGAAATAGTTGACAGAAGATTCGAAAAAATTGATGAAAACTTTAAGAAGGTTGACGAAAAAATTATTGATTCTAATTTTTATTTCGAAGAGAATTATGGTCGCAAAATAGACATTATTTTTGAGAAGTTACAACTTGAAGATGAAAAAGAAGACGTTAAAATTAAAGAATTTGAGGAATTTAAAAATCAAAATAATGCTAAATTACTTTCACACGATGTTAGAATAACAAAATTGGAAAAAGTTGTTAATTCAAATTAATTTAATTCTAAAAAAATCAAAAAGGTGGGCATATATATTATATTTTTGTTAAAGTAGAAGATGTAATATATATGCCCACTATCTTTATGTGTTTTTCTTGATTTTTAAAAATTGTTAAGATATAATTTAAACGTTAAATAAAAAATATGGAGGAAATTATGGACAAAATAATTCAAACAATAGCAGGAGAGCTAAATGTAAAGTATTCTCAAGTGGAAGCTGCAGTAAAGCTTATAGATGATGGGAATACAATACCATTTATTGCACGTTATAGAAAAGAGGTTACAGGTGGACTTTCAGATGAACAATTAAGAGAATTAGGAGAACGTTTAAATTACTTAAGAAATCTGGAAACAAGAAAAGAAGAGGTTGTAAAAATAATAGATGAGCAAGGTAAATTAACAGATGAAATTATGCAATCTATTGCAGTTGCAAAAACACTTGCAGAGGTTGAAGATATTTATAGACCTTATAAACAAAAGAAAAAAACTAGAGCAACAGTTGCTAAGGCAAAGGGGTTAGAACCTTTAGCAGAAATAATTTTAAAACAAGAAGAACAAAAAGATATTAAAGAAATAGCAACAGAGTATGTTACAAAAAATGTTGAAGAAGTTGAAAAAGATAAAATTGTTGAAACAGCGGAAGATGCAATTCAAGGTGCTTTAGATATTATTGCAGAAATGATATCTGATGAACCTAGATATAGAAAAGAAATAAAAAGACAATGTTATAGAGAGGCAACAATAAATACAAAAGCCGTAGATGAAGAACAAAAATCAAGCTATGAAATGTATTATGAATTTAGTGAAACAATAAGAACAATACCATCTCACAGAATACTTGCAATAAATAGGGGAGAAAAAGAAAAATTTTTAAAAGTATCTATAGAGAAACCAGAAGAAAAAATACTAAACTATATACAAAAATACATTGTAAAAGGCAATACTCAATTTACACAAATGTTGATTGATACTATTGCAGATAGCTATAAAAGATTAATAGAGCCATCTATAGATAGAGAAATAAGAAATGATTTAACAGAAAAGGCAGAAGAAAAAGCTATTAAAGTATTTGGAGAAAATGCCAAACAATTACTACTAGGAGCTCCAATAAAAAATAAAACTGTTATGGGCTTTGATCCAGCATATAGAACAGGTTGTAAAATAGCAGTTATAGATGAAACAGGAAAATTATTAGAATATACTACAGTATATCCAACAGAACCACAAAACGATGTAGCTGGTGCAAAAAAAGAATTATTAAAATTAATTGAAAAGTATAATGTAAATATGATAGCAATAGGAAATGGAACAGCATCTCGTGAGTCTGAAATGTTTGTTGCAAATATGATAAAAGAAGCAAAACATGAGGTTTGTTATGTAATAGTAAGTGAAGCAGGTGCTTCTGTATATTCAGCATCAAAACTTGCAACAGAAGAATATCCAGATATAAATGTATCTATAAGAGGTGCAATTTCTATAGCACGTAGATTACAAGACCCACTTGCAGAGCTTGTAAAGATAGAACCAAAGGCAATAGGTGTTGGACAATATCAACATGATGTTAATCAAAAGAGATTAGAAGAAAGTTTAACAGGAGTTGTTGAATCTGCAGTTAATAAAGTTGGTGTTGATGTGAATACTGCTACACCTTCATTACTTTCTTATGTTTCAGGGCTTAATAAAACAATAAGTAAAAATATTGTTAAATATAGAGATGAAAATGGAAAATTAAAAAATAGAAAAGAACTTTTGAAAGTTCCAAAGCTTGGAAAAGTTGCTTATGAACAATGTGCAGGATTTTTAAGAATATTAGATGGAAGCAACCCAATAGACTCTACAGCAGTTCACCCAGAAAGTTATGATGCGGTAGAAAAATTATTAACAAATTTAGGATATACAAAACAAGACTTGTTAGACAAAGAAAAAATATCAACTATAAGAGCGAAATTAAATGAATTAAATACAGCTAAGGTTGCTTCAGAATTAGAAATAGGAGAGCCAACCTTAACAGATATTATAGAAGAACTTTCTAAGCCAGGAAGAGATCCTCGTGATGAAATGCCAAAACCAATATTAAGACAAGATGTACTTAAATTTGAAGATTTAAAAGAAGGTATGATATTAACAGGAACTATTAGAAATGTAATAGACTTTGGAGCATTTGTGGATATAGGAGTAAAACACGATGGACTTGTCCACATATCTGAGCTTTCAGATAAATTTGTAAAAAATCCTTCAGACTTTGTATCAATAGGTGATATTGTAAAAGTTAAAGTTATTGGAATAGATAATGAAAGACAAAAAGTTAAATTATCTATGAAAGGATTAAATTAAAATTACATAACATATTAATTAATTTAATAAAAATATATTTTGTTTTGAAATACATTGTAATATTATAGATAATTTTTATATTGAGTGTAGGGGTCGGCTTCCTCGACGACCCGCAAGATTATGAAATTGATTTGATTATAAATAAAAAAAGATTGACATTTTATTTAATGTCAATCATCTTTTATTAATTTTCTTGAATAGGGTTTTCTTCTATTGGTTCATCGTTTTTTATTTCAAAACCGTTATTTCCAACCAAATTATCATAAAATGCAACTGTTGAAACTTGAATGTAAGGAATTAACCAAAGCATTCCAATTCCAAATGTTAAACAAGCTAAAAATGCCCATCCAATAAATGTTAATTGTAACCAGAAAAATTCCCATCTGTGTCCATTCATTATTTCAGCACTTTTTTCTACAGTTTCTTTAGCAAGCATATCTGGATTATCATTTATTATGTATAAAGCTAATTTATATGAATAAGCTCTTGGAATAGCCCATATAATACCAACTAAATAAACAACTACACCAAGTATTGTTAAAACAGAACCAGTAGATGATTCTGCAACAGACATTGTGACACCGCTTGTCATAACAACTGCACCAACTATTGCAACAACGATAGGTGCTAACATTTTTACGAAAATCCAAAGAGTTACTTGCCATACTTTAGCAAATTTATCAAATCCATTTTTAAAGAATTCGATATAAGAAATTTCTTCTCCCCTTTTTAATTTAGCCATTACTACAACTATAAATCCAAAAGATAATGGAACGGAAATTATAGTTGAAGCAATTGCTCCTATTGCAGGTACTAAGTTTAATACAAAAGATATAACATAGTCTATTACAAAGAATACTAATGTTGCTAATGCTGCTTTTCCCCATTTCCCAGTTAAACTTTTACGTGCTTCTTGTCTTATTTCAGATGCTGTCATAAAAACTCCTCCTTTTATTTTATTATATATATTAATATGTGTATTAATACCTAATTTATTGGAAATTTTTTTTGGATTTCTTGAATTTTTTCATATTCATTTTCAAGGATTTCTACAAAAACTTTTGCAATTTCTGGGTCAAACTGAGTTCCAGAGCATTTTTTGATTTCATCTATTACAACTTGTAAAGGTAAAGGATCTCTATAAGAACGTTTTGATGTCATTGCATCAAAAGTGTCGGCAACAGCAGCAATTCTTGCAAAGTAAGGGATATCTGTGCTAGCTAAATTACTTGGATAACCTCTTCCATCAAACCTTTCATGATGGTGTTTTACAATAGGAATCATATCTTTAAAAATTGTAGCATTAGATAATATATGTTCACCTATTGTAGGATGCTTCTTTATTTCTGCGTATTCTTCATCAGAAAGTTTTGAATCTTTTAGAAGAATAGCATCCGGAACACCAATTTTACCAATATCGTGAAATAATCCACCGATTTTCAAGATTCTAATATCATCATCAGATAAACCTAATTTTTCTCCAATTAAAACAGAATAGCTTGATACTCTATCTGAATGACCTCTTGTATAAGGATCTTTTGCTTCAACAGTATATCTAAGAGTTTCAATACTTTCTATATAAGCTTTTTCTAGTTGTTCATTAGTTTCAGAAAGCTCAGTATTTATTCGTTTTATTTCGTTCATTTGCTCAATAGACTTAATGCCAGATTCTATTAAAAGAAGTAATTGATCAAATTTATCACTCTTTTCGCAGTAACCTTGTATATCAAGTCTTCTTATTGTTTCTAATGGTGGGGCTAAATCCTTATGACCTGTAAGCAATAGAATATATAATTCTTTATTGAATTTACGAATTTCTTCAACAACTTGATCACCATGAAGTGGATACATCATAAAGTCAAGAATCATTAAATCAAAATGTTCTCTTTTTACAAGTTCAATAGCTTCAGTGGGATCGGTAATACCTGTAAAATCATAGCCAGATCTTTTTAAGAATATAGACAGAGAGTCTACAATTCCCTCTTCATCATCAACAGCTAATATTTTATATCCTAAAGAAGAATTCTGAGTTCCTTGCATATTTTTTCTCATAAAAATAAACCTCCTTGTGATGTTATTAAATTATTTGTATTATATAGTTTAGAAAAAATAAAAGCAATAACTTTTCAAAAAAAAATAAGAGAAAAAAGTAGAAAAATGTCGATAAAAACGGAAATATTACTAATAAATAAAAATATACTGTTTTTTGTTTCTTTTATGGAGTACACTGTACTCCTATACAGAATTCTTGTTTTATTTTTTGCTAGCACTTTTAAAATTTATATTAAATTTTAATTATTATTTTTTACTGAACTGTAACAAAAACAATATTTTAACTAATTTAAAATATTGCTTTTTGACATAATTTGAGATATAATTACGAAAAAATGTTATAAAGGAGATAGTTTAATGAAAAAAATGACATCAAAAGAGCTTCGTTTAGCTTGGCTTGATTTTTATAAAAAACGTGGACATATTGATATTGGTGCAGCTTCTTTAATAGGGGATGGAACAACAGGTGTATTATTTAATGTTGCTGGAATGCAACCTCTTATGCCATATCTTTTAGGAAAGGAACATCCACAAGGAAAAAGACTTTGCAATGTTCAGGGGTGTGTTAGAACAAATGATATAGAAGAAGTTGGAGATTCTAGTCATGCAACATTTTTTGAAATGATGGGAAGTTGGAGTTTAGGAGATTATTTCAAAGAAGAGCGTACGAAATGGAGTTATGAACTTTTAACAGAAGTTTTTGAAATTCCCATAGAAAGACTTGCAGCAACAGTTTTTGAAGGAAATAATTTAGTTCCAAGAGATGAAGAAACAGCCAAATTTAGAGAGAAATCTGGTTTCTTACCAGAAAATATATATTATTTACCAAAAAGTGAAAACTGGTGGGAATTAGATAGAGGACCATGTGGACCAGATAGCGAAATGTTTTATATAACAGATAAACAGCCATGTGGACCAGGCTGTTCTCCAGCTTGTGATTGTGGTAGATTTGTTGAAATAGGTAACGATGTATTTATGCAATATGAAAGAGTAGAAGATGATAAATACATTTTACTAGAAAAGAAAAATGTTGATACAGGTTGGGGATTAGAAAGAATTTTAGCATTTTTAAATACAGAAGATGGAGATGTATATTTAACAGACTTATTTAAAGGTGTTATTGAAATTTTAGAAAGAGAATCTGGAAAAAAATATAAAGAAGATGAAGAATCAACTCGTTCAATAAGAATTATAGCAGACCATATTAGAACAAGTGTAATGTTATTAGGAGATGAAAAGCATTTAGTTCCATCAAATGTTGGAGCAGGCTATATACTTCGTAGACTTATAAGAAGAGCTGTAAGACATGCTAAAAAGCTTGAGATTTCAAATGATGTAATTATAAAAATTGCAGAGTACTACATAGATGAAATATATGGAGACTATTATACAGAACTTGTAAAATCTAAGGAATTTATTTTAACAGAACTAAATAAAGAAATTCAAAAATTTGAAAAGACTATAAATTTAGGTATAAAAGAATTTGACAAAGTAGTTAAAAAAATAAATGGAAATAACATTATAGATGGGGAAGCAAGCTTTAGATTATACGATACATTTGGGTTTCCAGTAGAACTTACAGAAGAACTTGCTAAAGAACAAGGATTAAAAGTTGATGTAGAAGGATTTAATAAAAAGTTTAAAGAACATCAAGAAAAATCTAAAGCACCTGCAGGAACATTTAAAGGAGGACTTGCTTCAACAGGAGAACAAGAAACCAAATATCATACTGCAACACACTTATTAAATGCAGCATTAAAAGTTATTGTAGGGCAAGATGTACATCAAAGAGGTTCAAATATTACAGCAGAAAGATTACGTTTTGACTTTAACTGTGACCATAAATTAACACCAGAAGAAAAGGCACAAGTAGAGGAACTAGTAAATAAATGGATACAAGAAGACTTAACAGTAACTTGCGAAAAAATGAGCAAAGATGAAGCATTAAAATCCGGAGCAGAATGCATGTTTATAGAAAAATATCCAAATGAAGTAACAGTATACAGCATAGGAAATGTTTCAAAAGAACTATGTGGGGGACCACATGTTGATTCAACAGGAAAGCTAGGACACTTTAAAATAAAAAAAGAAGAATCATCAAGTGCAGGAGTAAGAAGAATTAAAGCAATTCTTGAGTAATATTTGAAAAGAAATAAATATAATATATAATAATAACAGCAATGTTGCAATGAGTTATGCATTATACAAAAAAGTATGCAAAAAAAACAGGAATGGCCTTTCCTAGTTTTTGTGTAGGGGTCGGCGTCCTTAGGGCGACCCGCATAAATTAGAAAGAGAAATTATCTATAATACAATAAAAATCCCAATGTTTTACATTGGGATTTTTATTGTAAAGGTTGTTCCTTTGCCTTCTTCTGTTTCGAAGGAAAGGTCTCCTTTGAAATTAGATTTTATTGTAGAGTATGACATAAATAATCCAAGTCCTGAACCATTTTTTCCTTTAGTTGTTATCATTTCTTTAAATAGTTTTTCTTGTACCTCTTTACTCATGCCAGAACCGAAATCTTGAACTGTAATAATTAAATTTCTATTATTCATATTTATAGCAAAATTAATTTTTTCTCCTGTTTTACCTTGATATGCCTGTATAGCATTTGAAATAAGGTTATTAACAACTTGTACTAAACTATTTACATCACCATCTAAAGTTGTATTTCTATCTACATTTATTTGTGTATTTAAAGTAATTAATGCATTTTTTAATTCATGCTTCATTAAAATATCTACTCGTTTTACAAGCTCATCAATTGTAAAATCAACATCCTTATCAGAAGATAAGGTAACTGCTTGTCCCTTAACAGCTGTAATAATATCAGACATATATGCTGTATATTCTTTTATTTTTTCAACCCATTTTCTCATATCGTTTGCAATTTCATGATGATCTTCGTTTGTAACTTCAGGATCACCAATAGAAGCATCATATTCTTTTATTAAGTCACTAATACCTTCAGCTGCACCAGAAATTGACATTATAGGTGTTTTTAAATTGTGTGAAATACCACCAATTAATTGACCAAGTGAAGCTAAACGTTCTTTTTCAATTAATCTATCTTGGTTATCTTGAATTGTATGCATATCTTCAATATGTTGAGTTATATCTTTTAATAATATTAGTGTTCCTAAATACATATCATCAGAATATATACTACAAATTTCTACGTTAAAGTATTTATTTATATTTTCAAAATGTTTTTCAATTCTTACAGTATGTTTAGTTTTTTTTGCCTGTTGAATAAGTTTTTCAAGTTTTGAAATATCTACATTTAAATTTATTTTTTTTATTAAAGAAAATAAATTAGACTTTCTTAAAAGGTTCTCTGAAAGGCTAAATGTTGCCATTAAAGTATGGTTAAAGTCGCTTATAGAGTTTGCTTCGTCTAGTATAATATAACTATCTGAAATTCTATCAACAGCTTTTTGTAAGGCTATTGGAGTTACACTTAAAAAATTAAATTTAAATATTGCTATTGCATAAAATAAAATACCTAATGTAAAAGATATTGGCGTAGCATATATTGATAAATTCAGTATACCAAAAGTAGATAGAATATTTATAACAAGGCAAATTGATGTACCAATAACAAATAAAATAGATTGCTTAGAAAATATTCCAGAATTTTTTATACTGTATACGAGCAATACTACCATACCAATACCAATACATAAATAAGAGTATAAACTATGAATTGTAAAATATGGTCCAAAAATAGTTTCTCTAAAGTTTGTAGAATATTTAATATAAAACAAATGATGATAATTATTTGTCCATAGTACCAATAAAGAAATTATTGGTACTACAAACAATATTAAATAGTTCGGTATTAATTTAATTTTTGTTTTTACAAATGACATTGCTAAAAATAAAATGAGTACTGGTACAAAACAGGCCGATATGTATACAAAGTTCTCAAAAAATTGAGGATTTATATTAAATTTTGAACTACATATTAATTGTAAAATCAGTTCAATAAACCATAAAATCATAAGAAATAAAATTGTTATAAAAACATTTTTTATTTGATTTTTCTTTTTTGATTTTAATAATATAAAAAACATTATAGTAACTATAACTAGTGGAACTAGTAATAAAGATATATTTTGTATTATATTCATTTTTTATTTCCTACCTTCTTTAGTAAATTTAAAATATTATTTAAATAATTAGTATCTATTACAGGCCAATTAAAGTTTAATTTTTTTAAAAATTTAATAGTAAATTCGGAAGTTATTTTTATATTACTTTCATAATTTAATGATAAGTTTTTACCAAAATCATTTGATAAATTTGAAAGAATATCTTTTTTATTTTCATCAGCTAAAATTAATTTGATAATATGTTTAAATTCATTATCATCAACAACTTTAATAGGATGATTTAATTCTTTTAATATGTCTAAAAGTTTATGTAAATATAAATGATTATGATTATATAAGTGAAAAATTCTATTTTTATTATTAGAGCAAGAAATTAGTTTTATTATAGAGTCTGCACAACAATCTATAGGTGTAAACTCTAAATATGCATTAGATATATTACGAGGAATATATCCAATATTTAGAAATGCTTCAAGTCTATTTAAATAAGCATTATCTTGAATATTTTGTTGGAATTTTCCATCTTTTAATCTAGGCATTAAATTTCCAACTCTTAAAATATATCCATTTAAATTATTATCAATAATAGAATCCAACACTAATTTTTCTGCCTCAAATTTAGTTCGTACATAAACATTGTTTAAAGTTTGTCCAATAAAGAACTTATCTTCAGAAAATGTTCTTGTATCGCTAAAGTTTTGCTCATTAGCATATGAGTCAACAAAAGAATTTCCAGAAACACTTAAGGTTGAAATTTGATAAAATCGTTTATTATATAATAAACAAAAATCAATAATATTTTTAACTCCTTTTACATTTATATTATAAAATGTTTCATATTTACCAAAGTGATTTACTTTTGCAGCAGAATTAATTACAATATCTACATTTTTGCTTAATTCATAATACTCGCTTTCAGAAATACCAAATTTTTCTTTAACAATATCTCCATTTATTATAAAAATTTTTGTGTTAATTAAACTATCATATTTATCGCCAAAATAATAATGTAATTTATTCAATAATTTTGCTTCAGTTGTAATACCAGGTTCTTTTCTAATTAAACAATAAACTTTTCCTAAATTATTATCTAAATAAGAAGCTAAAATATGTATTCCTAAAAATCCAGTTACACCTGCAAGCAGTAAATTGTTGCTTGTTTTAGTTGTAATATTAGAAGGCATAACAATAGTATTTTGTAATAATTTTTCATATTTAGAGTTATCAATATTAATACTTTGAGAATCTGAAATTAAATTATTAGAATTTATTAAGTTTATTAAGTCAGTAATTGTAGGATTATCAAAAATGTCTGAATATGTTATTTTATCTGATATTTTTAATAATTCTATATTTAATTTCATTGCTAAAATTGAGTCACCTCCAAGTTCAAAGAAATTATCAGTAACACCAATTGGTGAAGTAGAAAGAATTTCTTCGAATATTTTAGCAAGTTTTATTTCTAAATCTGTTTTAGGAGAAACAAACTTAGAAGATTCTTCTTTTTTTATTTTTGGTAAAGGAAGAGCTTTTTTGTCTATTTTTCCATTAGGAGTATGTGGAAATTCATCGAGAGCTATAAAATAACTTGGAACCATATAGTTTGGTAATTTTTCAGCTATAAATTTTCGTAATTCAGAAGTACGTATTCTGCTATTTGCAATATAATAAGCAGAAATAAACTCTCTAGAATTTATTTGTTGTTTAACAACAACGCATTTTTGTATAGAAGTAAATTGTAAAATTCTATTTTCAATTTCTCCAAGTTCAATTCTTAGTCCTCTAATTTTTATTTGATTATCTTTTCTTCCTAGGCAAAGAATTTCTCCATTATCTAACCATTTACACAAATCTCCAACTTTATACATTATGGCATTTTTTATAAATGGATTTGGAATATAACTTTTTTCTGTTAAATCAATATTGTTAAAGTATCCATTACCAACACCATCACCAGAAATATATAATTCACCAGAAACTCCAATAGGACATGGATTTAAGTTTTTATCTAATATATATGTTTGTGTATTAGATAGTGGTTTGCCAATTGTAATTTTTTCATGATATGTAACATCTGTAAATGTAGAAAAAACTGTTGTTTCAGAAGGTCCATATCCATTATATATTTTTTTAATACCTGTTTTTTTAAGTGTATCAACAAGTTGTTTACTTAAAGGTTCACCAGCTAAAGTTACATATTGCAAATTTTTTAGTGAAGGTATATCTGCAATATTATCAACAAAGAATTGCATTCTTGAAGGTGTCATTTGAATAGCTTTTATATTGTTATTTTCTATTAATTTATTCAATTTGCTAGGTATTCTTTGTTCATCTTCATTTGCAATAACAACAGTTAAACCTGCTTGCAAACTAATTATTGTTTCAAATAAAAATATATCAAAACTTGCAGTTGTAACAGAAGCCATAACTGGTTTATTTTGTGTTTTAAAGAAATCTAAGTTAGTATTAAAATGATAAGCTAAATTTGTTAAAGATTTTTGTTTTAAAACAACACCTTTAGGTTTTCCTGTAGAACCAGAAGTATATATTATGTAAGAATTATCATCAGGATTTGTAATTTTTTCTAAATTATTTTTATTTTTTATATATAAATCATTGTTTAAATCTATAGGTAATTTATTGCTAAAGTTTATTTTATTAATAAGTGAGCTTGTTGTCAAGAGTATTTTTGATTTACTATTATCAAGCATATACGAAATTCTCTCTTGAGGAAAACTTGGGTCTATAGGAATATAGCAGCAACCGCATTTCAAAGAAGCTAAAATACCCACTATTAATTCTAAAGAACGTTTACACATTATTCCTATAATATTATTTCTTGTTACACCAGAAGAGCGTAGATAATTAGCTAAAGAATTTGATTTTTCATTTAATTCTTTAAAGGTTAAATTTTTATTTTCAAATTTTATAGCTATATTATTTGGAGTTTCTTTCGCTTGTCTTTCAAATAATTCTGCAATAGAAATGGAACTGTCATACTCTAATTTTGTTTTGTTAAATTCATATAAAACTTTATTTTTCTCTTCATTAGTTAAAATTTCAATATTCTTAATAGGAGAGTTATGTTTATGTATAACATTTTCTAAAACAGTTACATACGAATTTAAAAGCTTCTCAGCAGTGTTTTCTTTAAATAAATCTGTATTATATTCTAAATTTAAGGTGTATGTATTAGGTATAATTTCTAATGATAAATTAAATTTAGAAGATTTGGTATTTGCGTATAAAATTGTAAGTTCTTTTCCATTTACATTAGGTAAAGTATTATTTTCATTTTGATATGTAAACATAATATCAAACAAATTACTATTAGAATTTATTTTTAGTAATTTCATAAGGTCATTATAAGGATATGGTTGGTTTTGCATCGCAAATAAAACTTTTTCTTGTACTTGTTTTAGCAATTCCTCAAAAGTATTATTGGAATGAATTTCTAAGTTTAAAGGAATATTATTTACAAACATACCTATAATATTTTCTAAATCTTTTGAAAATCTACCAGAAATAGGACTACCAACAATAATATTATTTTGACCTGTATATCTATATAAAAATACATAAAAAGCAGTTAAACAAAATACATATGGTGTAACATTATATTTTTTAGAAAGTAATTCTATTTGCTTAAAGGTTTCACTTGAAATTGTAGAATGTAATATATTACCATCATTACTTCGTTTTTGAGAAATTGGAAAATCATAAGGCATATTTATAACAGGAATTTCTAGATTGTTAAATTCTTTTTTCCAATTTTCCTCTAATTTCTTATATTCGTTTGAATTGTTAAAATTACTTTCCCATATACAGTAATCTTTATAATCAATTTTAGAAGTTTGTATAAGCTCATCATTATACATATTACAAAATTCATTTATTAAAATCTGCAAAGATGTACCATCTAAAACAATATGATGAGAATCTATTAATAAAAGAGTTTGCTCATTATTAATATAATATAATTTCACTCTAAGAAGTGGTGCTATTTCTAAATTAAATTCTTTAGGAAATGCATTTATAATATTTTGTACTTCTTCGTTAGTAGTATTTACTACATCAATATTTATAGAGGTAGTATCTAAAATGTATTGTTTTGGTGTTCCGTCTATAATTTTAAAGCAAGTTCTAAAACTACTATGTTCTATAATTAAACGGTTAAATATTTCTTCTGTTTTTGATTTATCAAGAATTGTGTTAAATAACAAACCTCCACATATATTATAAACAAGTTTATTTGTAGATGACTGTGAAGCATAATATATTCTTTTTTGAGCAGAAGATAGCTCATAATATTCACTTCTATTTTCGGTATGTTTAATACTATATTTTTTTGAATCATTGTTATCCAAAAATTCAGCTAATTTTTCTATATTTAATAATTTATACAATTGAGAAGGTGCAACTTCTATATTAAATTCTTCTATTATTTTTGAAGAAATTTGTATAATATTCAATGAATCTAGTCCAATTGTAAAGAAATCTGTATTTATACCAAAGTCTGTATTTTGAGCCAATTCTGATACAATATTAAATAAATTTTTTTCTGTTGTTGTTTTAGGTAAAATAAGATCTTTTTTACTAGAAACTACCGGAATTATTAAGGCTTTTCGATTTATTTTTCCATTTGGAGTAAAAGGCATTTTTTGTATTTCAAAAAAATCTGTAGGTATCATATAAGATGGTAATAAATTTAATAAAAAATGTTTTAATTTATTAGTATCTATATTAGAATTTTCTTTTTTGGTATAAAAAGCATATAGTTTATTATTCTCAACAATTACAGCACAATTCTCAATATTGTTATAATTAGATATACAGTTTTCAATTTCTCCAAGTTCAATACGATATCCACGCAATTTTACTTGATAGTCGCTTCTACCAAGATGAATAATATTTCCTTCATCTGTAAAATAGGCTAAGTCACCAGTATCGTAAATGTTTGAACTATTATTATATGGAAAATTTATAAATTTTTCTGTATTCAAATCGTCTCTATGTAAATAACCTTTTGTAACTCCATCACCACCTATAAATAAATGACCGGGAGTGTAAGTTGGTAATAAATTCTTATTTTTATCTAAAATGTAACATTGAGTATTTGCTATTGGATTTCCAATAGATATATGAGTATCATTTGTAATATCTTTTATAGTTGACCATATTGTTGTTTCTGTGGGGCCATAAACATCATAAATTTTAGCGTTACTTAACAATTGCAGATTTTTTAGTAATGATATTGGAACAGGTTCTCCACCAACTAAAATATCAGTTATGTTGTTTAAAAATTCTAGCGAAGAAGAGTCACTTAAAAACATATTATATCTTGAAGGTGTTGTTTGAATAATATTAACATTATTCGCTAAACATAAAGTATTAAAAGCCGTTGGACTATTTTGTTCTAATTCATTAGCAATAACAAGTTTTAAACCATTTAAAAGTGAACACCATAATTCTAACCCAAAAATATCAAAGCTTATAGTTGTTAAAGATACAAGAGTTTTGTTTTCTGTAAATGAAATTTTATTTTTCATTCCTAAAACAAAGTTATGCAAGTTATTGTACGAAACCATAACACCTTTAGGTTTTCCAGTAGAACCAGAGGTATATATTAAATACATAATATTTTCTGCAGAATAACATAAATATAGATTATTAGAAGAGTATTTAGTTAAATCTAGAGTGTCAATGTTACATAAAATATTTGAGGCTGTGATGTTATTTGCTGTTCTTGTATTTACAAAAATAAATTTACATTTACTATCTTGTAACATATAAGATACTCTATCATTTGGATATTCTGGATCAATTGGTAAGTATGTGAGTCCATTTTTTACAATTGCAAGAATAGTTATAATTAAATCAATAGATCTATTTAATAAAACTGCAATTGTTGTATTATCTTTGGGATTAACAGACTTAATATAATGTGCAAGTTGATTTGCTTTTTCATTTAATTCTTTATATGTTAATGTTTTACCTTCAAAAACTAAAGCTATATTATTAGGTGTTTTCTCAACTTGTGTTTCAAATAGTTCAGCAATAGTTTTGGTTTTATCATAATTTAATTTTGTATTATTAAAGGTATATAATAATTCTTCTTTTTCTTTTTCAGTTACAATTTCAATGTTATTTAGCTCGATTTCATTATTTTCAATAATTTGATTTATGATATATAAAATACGATTATGAATATCTATAATTTCATTTTCTGTGAATTTTTGTGTTTTAAAATCATAATCTATATTTAAGCTACCTATATTATTTAAATCTTCAATATGAATTTGTAATTCATCTGCACAATTGCCATTGAAAGTCCATTCTGTTGAATAGTCTGAACCAATAGTATCAGCCTTTGTAATTTGATAAGATAATAAAATATTATATAAATTAGGTATATTAGAATTTTCTTTTCTTAAATCTTGTAAAATGTTTTCATAAGGATAACGTTGATGCCTAAGCATACTAAGACTATTTGACGCAATACTGCTAACCAAATCTGTAAATGTTTTTGAATTTTCAATATTAACACGCAAAGGTTGTGTACTAATAAACATACCTATAGTGCTTTTTTCTGAGAAATTAATTCTATTTAATATTGGAGTTCCAATAACAAAATCTGTTAAATTACAAACTCTTCCAATATATAATGCATAAATTGACATGAAAAAATTATATGCTGAAATTTTATTTTTTTTGCAATAATCATTTATTTTAGAATTTAATTTTTTATCAATAACAAAAGTTTTTCTTTCAGCAATACAAGAAACCTCTTCATAATTCTTAATCTTTGAAGGGATACTTGCAACTTCTGGAATACTAGCAAATACATTATTCCAATATTCTTTATCTTTCTTAAATTTTTCACTTTTCAAGTAATTATTCTCCGCAACACAAAAATCTACATAAGAAGAAGTTATAGGCTCTTCTGTAGATAATCCAGAAAGATAATTATAAGCTTTTATAATTTCCTTGCAAATTAAACCAAGACTCCAAGAATCAGCCAAAATATGGTGAATATTTAATACAAATCCACCTTTTCCATCTGGAAGTCTATAAATTTTAAATTTGTAAAGATTATTTTTATCAATATCAAAAATACTATTTATAAGTGAATTTTGAATTGATAAAATTTCGCTTTCATTAGCAATGTCAACAATTTTCACATCAACAAATTTATAATTTGATATGCATTGTTTAACCATTCCATTGGTTGTAATTAGTTTAATTCTAAAGCAATCATTATTTTTAATAACTAAATTAATAGCTTTAACTAAAATATCAAAATTAATTTTAAAATTTAATTTTGCAGTTCCACAAATATTGTTAACAGAAGTGCCTTTATAATATTGTTCTGTAAGCCAAATAGACTTTTGTGGGTTTGTTAATTCATATAAATTTTCCATAAAACATCCTTCTTTTTTTATAAGTATAATTATGAAAAAATTATATATTAAAAACATATTATAATCAAACAATTTTGACATTTTTTATAAATAAAATTTAAAGGTATTTTTTTGAAAAAAATGTAAATAATACTTAAAGAAAAATTCTAGGAGGATACATATGAAAAATACTGGAAAATTAGCTAAAACTAAAAAAATATTTTTAAGGTTAATAATAATAACTTTTTTAGTTTTAATTTTCTGGTGGTTATATGGAATGTATGCAAAGATAGAAGTTTCAGATAATATTCAAGAAAATTCAAAATATACAGCAGAAAAAACAGACCTAACAGTAAAAGAAGCGGAGGAAAAGAGTAAAACAATATCAGATACAATAGAAGAGGCAAATAGGGCAGTGGTTGGAATTTCAAAAATAAAAAATATGGGTACAAGTATATTCACAAATGGTAGTAGTTCAAATTTAGGAATTGGAACAGGCTTTATAGTTTCAAAAGATGGGTATATTGTAACAAATGAACATGTTGCAGGAGAAAAATTTAGTAATTGCTATGTAACATTAGAAAACGGAAAGTCATTTACAGGAAATGTAGTATGGTCAGATAGTAATTTAGATATAAGCATAGTAAAAATAAATATGAAAAATTTAGATTATATTTCATTAGGAGATAGTAATGAAAGTAGAATAGGAGAAACAGTATATGCAATAGGAAATCCAGTAGGATATGAATTTCAAAGAACAGTTACAAGTGGAATAATAAGTGCGGTAGACAGAACAGTTAAATTTACGGAAAATGACCAAGAAATATATATGGCAGATTTAATTCAAACAGATGCAACAATAAATCCTGGAAATAGTGGAGGACCACTAATAAAACCAGATGGAACAGTTATAGCTGTAAATTCAGTAAAAATAACCAGTGCAGAAGGAATAGGTTTTGCAGTACCAATAAACGTTATAAAACCAGTGGTTCAAAAATTCATAGAAACTGGAAACTTTGAAGAAGCAACAATAGGAGTATTTGCATACGATAAAAATGTAATACCATATTTGAATAACGGAATAAAATTTGAAAATGGAATATATGTAGAAGAAGTAACAAAAAACAGTAGTGCAGAAAATTCAGGGATAAAAAAAGGAGATATAATAACAAAAATAGATGGAAAAGAAATAAACAAAATGAACGAATTAAAAGAATATATATATACAAAAAATCCAGGAGACGAAATAAACTTGACAATATTGCGAAACAAAAATACAATAGAAACAAAAGTTACTTTAACAAAAAAATAAAAACAACTCACACCTGAAAACTTTAGTAAGTTAGGTGTGAGTTTTTATATATATTTGTTAAAGCAATTATGTAATAAAATATGTAGGAGAAAGTTTGAATATGGAAATTTACAATTTAAAAGAAAAGATGGAATATTTAGATGAAGTTGCAAGGCTAGAATATGAAGAATGGGCTGATAATAAAGAAGAAAATAAAAAAGAAAGAATTGAAAGAAAAAAGAAAAAGATTTGTAGTATGTTTAAAGATAAATCGTTTTGTAAATTAATTTTAATAGAAAAAAATGAATTAATAGGATTTATATCAATTTTTCCAAGAGATTGTGAAGAAGAAAAAGAATTAACACCTTGGTATGCAACAATGTATGTAAAAAAAGAATACAGAAAACATGGATATTCACGAATATTAAACAATGCAATATTAAAAGAAGCAAAAAATAGATGCTTTTCAACTATATATTTAAAAACAGATTTAAAAAATTATTATGATAAGTTTGGTGCAATATTTATAAAAGAATTAAAAACAGGTGAATTGCTATATAAATTTGAGAATTTTTAATGAAATATTAATTATAGTAGGTAACTTAAATTAAGCAATTTTATATAATTTGCCAAAAACAAAAATATAATATAAAATAGAGCAAAATAAAAAAAGGGGGAAAACATATGCAAATTGCTGTAATACTTTCATTAATATTAAGTGTGTGGCATTCAATATTATTTTTTAGGCAAAGTGTAGGTATATCTGTAATTTTATTTGCTATACCAACAATATTTGCTACAATGTATGTTTTAGAAAAGCTAGGAAAAATAAAAAATAAAAAAGCATATATTCTTACAGTACCAATACTTATATTAAGCAGTACATATCTATTTTTTAACAATACATATTTTAACATATTAAATATATTTGTAATTTTAGCTTTATTTGCTTCAATGATAACATGGGCTATAAGTGATAAATTAAAATTGGCGCATTTCTTTGAAAAGATATTTAATATTATAGTTGGACCAATAGAATTTTTAGGAAAGGGAATTTCTATAATAAGAGATACACTATTTACAACAAGTAAAGATAAGCCTAAAGTAGCAATGTTTAAAAGAATTCTAAAAGCTATAATAATTGCAATACCAATATTAATAGTAATTTTATTTCTATTAATTTCAGCGGATGATGAGTTTGCAAAATTGTTTAGTGGTTTAGCAGATTATATTATAAAAATATTTACAAATTGGGAAATTCTATATTTTATATTAAGAATTGCAATAATAATAATTTTATTTATCTATTTCGTAAGCTTTATATATAATTTAACAAATGAAAAAAGCTCATATAATGTAATAGAAAAAGTTTCAAAAACTAAAAAAATAAAAATTGATACATTTACAGTAAACACTATACTCACAGTTTTAAATATTGTTTATTTAATATTTACAACAGTTCAACTAATACATATAGGTGATAATGTTTCAATTGAAAAGTTATCTACAACAGCAAGACAAGGATTCTTTCAACTTATGGTAGTTTCAATTATTAACTTTATTTTAGTAATTATTACAACTATAAATAGCAGTGAAGAGGGAAAAACAGCGAAAAATTATAAAAAAATTATGAACATCATAATGATAATTTTTACAGTTGTTATATTAACAGTGTCTGTTCAAAAAATGATGTTATATGTTAATAGATATGGATTTACATATTTAAGAATCTTCGTATTATTTACATTGGCAACAGAAGCACTATTAATAATTCCAACTATAATGTATATAGTAAAAGAAAAAATGAATTTATTTTATTCATATCTTGCAATAATTATAATAATGTACACTTTACTAAACGTTGTGAATGTAGATAAATTTATAGCAAAACAAAATATAGATTTATATTTTAAAACAGGTAAAATAGATTTGGATTATTTAAAAGACTTGAAAAGTGCAGATGCTAAAATAGAAATAAAAAGAATTCTAAATAATGAAAAAAATACCGAAAATCTAAATGTAGATGTAAACAACTATCTATATAAAGTTGAAAATGATATAAAAAGAGATGTAGAGAAAAATAAATTTACATGGCAATCTTTTAACTTTGCAAGAAACAGAATGAGAAAAGAAATAGAAGGCTTAAATTTAGAACATCAAAGTTATAATTATAAGAAAAATAAATATAACTTTGATGATAATTATTCATATGATATAGATGAAGATTTTAATATATAAAAATAAATGAAGGTGGAAATTAATCCACCTTCATTTATTTTGTTTTAATTTCTATTTTTGTATCTGCATCTATGTTATTTACTAATGTACTCATATCAATTCTATTTATAGCAACACAACCATGTGTTGCAGTGTTATTGCTACAATGAAGAAATATTGCACTACCTTTACATGGAACATTATTAGGATTAGATTTTATTTCTAATAAATATTCATATTGAATAGGAAAATCTATTAAATGTTCGCTTGAATTCCAATCTTTTTGTATTTTAGTTATATCAACTAATTGGTTGTAATGCTTAGAATTACAATCATCTACCCAATACATATTAGAATTTATTTGAATATAGTTGTAATTAGAATTACAAATTTTTTTATGTGTTCCAAGTAATAGCCCAATAGAAAACTCACCTATAGGAGTGCTATTATCGCCTTCGTGTTTATCTGTAGTTACTCCATTTTTTCCAATAAATGCAGAAGTTTCAATTCCACATTTAGGAAATTTTAAAATTACGTTATTTGAACTAATTAAAGCAGTAATTTTATTATTTAGCATAATAAGCCTCCTTAAATAATTTTTCTATCTAAAAATTTTAAAATTAACAAATAAAATACAATAAACATACAGATGAGAATAATTAAATTAACAATATGTAGGTCAAAAAATCCTTTAAAAATAAATATTAATAAAATGCTACAAATTAAGCTAAAAGTAGGTTTTATAATATTGGTAATATCAAATTTAAAGTGAGTTTCTTTTATTAATATTCTTAAACTCAAAGTAAAGTTTAGAGTTTCACTAAATAAAATTACAAATAAATAACCTTTAATACCAACTACAGGAAGTAGAAAATAAATAAATCCTAAACAAGAAAGTAAATCTAAAATATTAATGCCCATAACTTTAACTTGCAAATCTAATCCTTTTAAAATACTATCTACAACTTTATCTAAATAAATTAAAATAATAGTAGGAGATAGAACAACTAAATACATAGAAAGTTCAGGCATGTTATAAATAATAGTACAAAGCTCTTTACTAAAACATAAAAATATTCCAAAAATGCAAGTAGAAAAATATAAAGTATATTTAATAATTTTAGTGATATTATAATTTATTTGAATCCTTTTATTTTGAACATTGTACTCTGAAAATTCTGGTATAAGCAAATTGCAAAAAGATAATATAAAAATACTAGGAAACATTATAATAGGCATTACCATACCGCTAACTTGGCCATACTGAGAAAGAGCAGTTCCACAAGATATACCAGACTTTTCTAATCTAAAGGGAATAAGTAATTGTTGTAAAGTAGAAAGCCCAGACCTAACATATGAAGTAAAAGCAATAGGCAAAGAAATGTGAAGCAATTTTCCTACAAATTTAGAATTACTTTTAGGTGACATTTTATATTGTTTAGAATCTATTTTATATAAAATAAATATAAAAATAAAAGAAAATACTTCAGAAATGGTAGCTCCCAAAACCAAAGAAATGCAGGCATAATCAACCGTTGGAGGCATAAATAAATTTATTAAATAAGTAACTATAATTATTTGTATAATTTGTTCAAAAATTTCCGAAAAGGCAGTTTTAGAAACACGCCTTACGGCAGAAAAGTAGCCCTTTAAGGCTGCAGATAAGGCTAAAAAAGGAAGTGAAAAAGAAATAATATATAGCGGTGTAAAAGAAATCTTATTATGTAACCAATTTGTAGAAATAAAAGGAGTAAAAATAAATAATAAAACTCCAGCTAGGCCACCAAATAAAAGACTATAAGCTAAACAATATTTCATAGCCTTTTTTGTATTTCCAGAAAAACCTTTAGCAATTTCTTCAGAAATAATTCTCATGCAAGATAAATTAATACCAGAAAGAGCAAAAGTAATAAAAAAAGTATACACAGACATTAAAAGTTGAAACACACCAACAGATTCAGAGCCAATTTTATTGGAAATATAAACATTAAAAAATAAACCTATTGTTTGTAATAAAAAAGATGTAGCAGTTAAAACAATTCCATTTATTAAAAAAACTTTCAACTTCCTCAAAAAAATCACCTAAAAAAGTATATGAGGAAAAAATAATAAAAATTCAAATTATTATATTTCTAATGTAAAACGTTGTAGGGGTCGACACCTCTGTCGACCCGTATATATTTTTTTAAAAATAAAAATTAAATTAAATTATATTTTTTTATTAAATCTTCAATAACTGTTCCTTCAATTTCTTTTAAGCCTTTTTTTAGAGCCATATTTGCAGCAAAAGGCAATTTTAAATCTGTAATTTTTTTACCATCCATCATTTTAGAGGTTGAATCTAGTAAAACACGAACATCGTAGCAAGAGCCGAAAACTTCTGGAACACCTCTATCAATATCCAATAATGTGTAAACAGCTTCCATAGCAGTTCTTACAGAATATTCTGTTGTAAATACTGTATCTCTAACTGTATCTGCAAATTGACCTAAAAATGCAAAGTTTTTACATCCATCAGGAACAACTTTTGGTCTATCACCAGCAGTTCTAGGCATAAAGAATGCAGTTATATATGGCATCATACAAGGAACACAACTAGCAGAGTTAGTTGCTAATTCTTCTATTTTATCTTCTGGAACACCTAAATGATAAAGCCATTCTTCTGTTATTTCTTTACCTGTACATTCTCTCATTGGTTTCTTTATATAATTTCCTGGAACATTAGTAAATAATCCATAAACCCATACAACAAGTTGGTCTTTTGGTTGATTTTTAAAGTGGGGTTGTCTATTTATAGTCCAACTTAACATCCAATTTGAATCCTTTACAGAAACTATGCCTCCAGTTACAACTCTACCACTGAAAGGATCTCTTTTACAAATTTTTTGTATATATGGTGGAATTTTATCATCTAAAGTTGTTACAGTTGCAGACTCCCAATTTGTTTTAGAAATATCTGTGCAGAATTTATCTGGATGTCCAAATTCCTCATTTTGTATAGCAATTTTTCTCCACAATTCCCAACAAGCACCTTCTCCATTTTGAATAGTTAAATCTGGTGCAGTGTTTTGGTCTCCAAGCATTGCTTTTTCTGTACAACTTCCATTTGTTACAAAAACTAAATCATTTACTGTTAGTGGAATAGTTTCCTCATTTCCATTATGAATGCAAACAATTTCCTTAGCAATTTTTTTCTTTCCATCAATATCAAATAATACATTAGTTACTTTTGTATCATATTGAATTTGAACTCCATGACTTTCCAAATATTTTACCATTGGCAAAATTAAAGATTCATATTGGTTATATTTTGTGAATTTAAGAGCAGAAAAATCAGGTAATCCACCAATATGATGAATAAATCTTTGAATATATAGTTTCATTTCTAGAGCACTATGCCAAGTTTCAAAAGCAAACATAGTTCTCCAATATAACCAAAAGTTTGAAGCAAAGAATTCTTCTGTAAATACATCGTTAATTGTTTTATCATATAAATCTTCATCTTTAGTCATAAATAATTTTATAATTTCCATAGATGCTTTTTCAGATAAACCAAATTTACCATCTGTGTGAGCATCTTCACCTCTATTAACAGTTGCTCTCATTAACGAATAATTTGGATCTTTTTTATTAAGCCAATAATATTCATCTAAAACAGAAGCACCTTCTGTTTCTAAAGATGGAATTGAACGGAATAAATCCCATAAACATTCAAAGTGATTTTCCATTTCTCTTCCACCACGAATAATAAATCCTTTATTAGAATCTTTTATTCCATCACAGGCTCCACCAGATATTTTAGATTCTTCTAAAATATGAATATTTTCACCTTTCATTTGACCATCACGAACTAAAAAACAAGCAGCAGCAAGAGATGCAAGACCAGCACCAACTAAGTATGCAGACTTATTATCAACTCCTTCTGGTTTTTTTGGATGAGCAAAAGCTTCATAATTTCCATTACTATAATACATATAAATTCCTCCTTTGTATAAGTTATTATAAAAATAATATTAAAAAATATACAATAAACAAATAAAAGCAAATGTATAAAATTTATACACTTGCCTTTATTTGTCTAAATTTTGAAAATTATAAAAAGCATTATCAAAACTTCCATCAATCATTACAGATAATTTATTAATAATAACTTTAGGTTTTTGTTTCATTCCAGACTCAATCCAATCTTGCAATAACCCTACAAAACCATATTTATAAAAATTAGCAATAAACATTTTATCTTCATTACTAATATTAATATTCTTAGATTTTTCTTCAATTACATCCATAATTAAAATATTAGTTTGAGCATAAATAAAATTTAATAGCAAATCTTTACTTATTGAATAATATGTATTTTTTACAAAATCCTTATTTTTAAGCACATATTCAAAGATATACATCAATCCCTGCTGCCAAGTTTCATAAGTAGCTTTTTCTTCTATCTCAAGTATAACTTCATTTTTATAAATCCACTCTAATAAATCATAAATATCTTTAAAATGATAATAAAAAGTTTGCCTATTAACACCACAATTTTCGGTAATATCTTTTATAGTAATTTTATTAAATTTATATTTAGAGAGTAAATCTTTTAAGGAGCTGGCTAAAGCTTTTTTAGTAATATCTGACATATAAAACCCCTTTCTAATTAAAAAATTGCCTCTATTATACCACTACTAAAAATAGAATACAAAGATTAATTTAATAAATTGTATAAAGTAGTTTTATTAATTTTATCAAATATTGCATACAAAATTGACATAAAACTACAAAAAGTGTATAATATATTACGTAATTAAAGTAATAAAAACATCTTATAGGAGGTAGCAACATGAAAAACTTTATAAAACTAAAAGATGGAATTATTAAAGCAACATATATTTATGTTGACTGTGACGGAAACTTGGCAGATACACTCTTTGCTGAAGAAAAAGTAAGAGTTAGTTTTGGCAGAGAATGGATGAAAGAAAGTTATAAAATAGTCTTTTGCAAAGTAAGAAAGAAAGATGCAAATAACTTTGAAAGAGCATTAAAGAAGTTAGAAAACAAAATGCTCTTAATTGGACATAAAGATTATATACCTAAGTGTAAGGAAATATTTAAACTATTAGGAATGTAATCTTTTGTCTAAAAAGGAAGGTGAGTGATAAATATCATTCACCTTTCTTTGCTTATATAATATAAAAAAATACTTGGAGAAAATCCAAGTATTTTTTAAATGTCTCTATTTAAGGTTGGACTTCCTATAAATATATGGTCGAGGTGACAGGGATCGAACCTGCGACCTCATGGTCCCAAACCACGCGCGCTACCAACTGCGCTACACCTCGATATAATATATTATTGCTTAATGCTTATATATAATAGCATAAAAAAAACACTTTTGCAATAATTTTTATAAAATTTTTAAAATTTGTTGAAAAAAAATAATATATAAAGTATAATATAAAATGTTAAAGGAATTTAAACGAAATATGTGCTCGTAGTTTAGCTGGATAGAATGCAAGGCTACGAAC
>JABLTO010017146.1_pt1 | contig 34029 bp, 27 predicted proteins | sample 7160091 | NCBI WGS metagenome assembly JABLTO01 (sample SAMN14651225, study PRJNA627086) | human gut metagenome | isolation source: feces | host: Homo sapiens
AGCTGCTGGTTTTCTTCGGCGATATTCAGAGATTCTTCCGGGCTGCGTTCTCCGCAGCCAATATCAAGGCTTCCGATTTTTACTTTTCTGATCCAACTGTACAGCGTATTTACGGGTATCTGAAGTTCATTCGCTGCTTTTACCGCACCTATCTTTTTTGCAAGCTTTACTGCCTGCACTTTGTACTCATTTTCATATTGTTTATTTTCTGACATCCCTTTTTCCTCCATTTCTTCCTTTTCCCATTTTATTCCTTTGAGGTTAGGGTGTCAAGTTTTATTATACTACATCAGACCGTCACATTGCCGTAACCGCCAAAGAAACCACCGCAGGAGAAATGAAACGAAACAGCAGAGAGAATGTGGGCATTATTTCGCATGACCTCACCGCTTTCAGTTTGCATTATCTTCTAAGCTGCAACCATACTCCTTGATCGTCTGCTCAGAACCCTTATCGGCTATTGTCTTACCCATTGCTGCTTCAATGACTTTAAGGATAGCTTTAGCCCTTGCTATGAAATAGTGATCAAAGTCATCTGCGATAAGGTAATCGTAGTTGACGAGGTGGGACTCGATTCGGAAACGAAGTTCAACTTCGTCGATCTCCGCTTTTTTCATTATATTTCCGCTGTAAACACTTGGAGCATCACCGCCGATCTGTCTGTTGGACGCAGGAAGCAGCGGAGTTTTGTTGACGATCGAGTTCCATTTAGTCTTGTCAAGCCCCATTTTCTTGCAATATGCTTCAGGGAAAATGTGATGAATATCCGGCGATTCGTCCATACTCTTGACAATATCCATTGTTATGCCCTGCATAAAGTCACGGCATTGTTCTCTATATACGAGCGCCATAATGCCTTTATATGCGGCACTATTTCTTGTTTGAAGTGACAGTAAACGAGTTGCGGAGAAATAAGCAGCGTTGATCGTTTTGTTCTGGCTATCTTTCCCTTGAATCTCTGCCACAACATCTTCAATATCTGTTGCATATCTGGTCTCATTCGCACCGCCATACATTTCGCCCATGATACCGCACCAAAACCATTTTGCCAGTATCTTTTGAGTGCTTGGAAGATTGAATGTAACTGTACCGATCACAGCACAGATCGCTGATAGCGGAATCAGTTGAGTTGTGTAAGGCAGATCACGCTTTCTGAACACATATTGCTGGAACAGGAACTTTCGAGCCATTTTGTAGCCCTCAAGCAAAATACCCCTATTTTTCTTGTAATCTTCAAAATTCAGAGCGAGAACATCTTTCTTCTTACAAGTAGTCATTTTGTCTGAAAGATAGGTTGTGTAGAGCGTAATAGCGGTAAGGAATGATGTTTCATCTACACCTTCCATAACATCTGTATTAAGAGTTTCCCCCTTGCCACGAATCTTGTCTCTGCACTCGATCCAGTCTTTGCGAAGGTCAAAGTCATAGGTCGCAAAGGTAGCTGTCACAAGCTCAAATACCGTCAGCGGTACACCGCCTGTATTTACATTCTCAAAGACCTTGCAAACAGCTTCTCTTGGCGTTTCTTTGCCCAAAGTGATAACAGGCAACTTATAGCCAACGATCGTATCAATGACCTGAGTTCTGAATTGCTTGTATTTCTCCATAAATGCCTTATCGTATTCGTGGTATTCCTTGTAGCCGTCTGCCCAATCTTCACGGGCATTGCTGTCAAATATGATGTTTATGGGGAACATTTCGTGTTCAAACTCCAGTTCACGAGTCGACAGATCAAGAACTACATCTCTGTCGAAATTTGTCTTGACCTTTCTATCGCTCGGAACGGCAATAACAGCATCAACACGATCTTCACTTTCGTCTAAGCACTTTTTAATATCTAAGTAGTAGTATCTTTTGATCTTCTTGCCCTTTTCTGTCATTGTCTCAACAGGTTCTTTGCAGCAAGTCGCACGATACATTGAAGTCAATCTCTGTTGTCCGTCAAGAATAAGGAACTCAGGAGTTACTCCCGTGACTGTTACACCCTCAATAGTGCGATATTTGAAACGCACATTCTCATTCCCATATTCAAGCCGCATGATCGCTCCCATAGGATAACCCTGAGATAAACTTGCGATAATGCCACGGATTCTGTCATTATCCCATGTCCACCCACGCTGAAACTCAGGTAATTGTTCTTTACCGCTTGATACCTCACGCATAAGCTCACTCAGCTCTGTATCAAGAGACTTTGGAGCAATGTTGATAGCCATTTTTTATCATCTCCGTTCTATTATTCTTCCGCTGCCTGCTTTAGTGATGTATAGATCTCCTCTGTAAAGATACCGAGGACTTCACGCTTGATCTCCTCATCATTGAGCAACAGGGAGAAAAAGTCCTGATTCTGCTCCAAGCCTTCGATCAGTGCATCATCAATATCGTCAAAGTAGGAGAACTCAAAGTCCTTGACTGTGTTATTCTTTGCACTTGCTTTCAGCTTGTCAGACTTCATCAGAATATCCCTGATCTGAAGCATTGCCTTTACCGCAACATCGCTGTCATAGGATTTGCCTGTCCGTGCATTGATCGCTGCGATGATCTCAGAGAGCCTTTCTTCCTTTGCGGGAGTCAGACCGAATGTTTCAGCAGAGGGCAGCTTCACAACAGGCTTTGCGACAATTTCGGACTTTGTATGTTCGTCCTGCTTTTTCTGTACGAACTGTGTCGCTCTGATCTTACCATCGAGGTTAAAGCCTGGACCTGGGTGTTTGATATTGATGTGAGAAAGCAGAAGAATGATGTAGTTGTATTTCTTGTGAAGCTCTGTATCCTCAAAGCTGGATACTTGGATCATAAACTCATAGAAACGGACGAAATGACGGAGGTCAACCACGATCTCACGCTGTTTCTCGATACTGTAATGCTCGATCAGCTTCTGAGACTTATCAAGGCAGAAGTTGATCTTTTTCTTGTCAGCAGACTGCACCTTCTCCTTGTAGAGCATCTCGTTGACTTTATCCACATCATCGGGATCAATGATCGCATAAGCGTCTATCTGTGCTTCAAGGTCATAGATTGCAGTGGGAGTAACGGAATTTGAGAGCAGCGTAGTGGTATAATACGGAGCAAATGCCCCTACAATATCCTCATAGCTATTGACAAAATCGAGGATAAAGGTCTTTTTCTCAAAGGGTGGACATATTCTGTTCAGACGAGAAAGTGTCTGTACCGCATTGACACCTTTGAGCTTCTTCATGATATACATTGCACAGAGCTTGGGCTGGTCAAATCCTGTCTGATACTTGTTTGCAACCAAAAGCACCTGATAATCGTCCTTGTCGAACTCTTTGGTGAGCTGATCTTCGGGAATACCGTTAATACCCGGCTCTGTGTATTCTGTATCATCAGGGAGCTTCACCTTGCCAGAAAACGCAACAAGTGCACGAATGCCCTTATATCCCTTTTTAGAGCAATAGTCCTCAAATGCTTGACAGTACTTGACGGCGGCCTGTCTTGATGCGGTGATGACCATTGCCTTTGCCTGTCCGCCAAGTTCCTGCATAACAGTTGTGCGGAAATGCTCTACGATGACCTCTATACGCTGGGCGATATTCGTTTCGTGCAGCTCAACGAACCGAGCGATCTGCCGTTTCGCACTTGCAGTCTGCATTTTTGGATCTTCTTCAATTTCCTTGTTTATCTGATAGAAGGTCTTGTAGGTGGTGTAATTCTGCAATACATCGAGGATAAAGCCCTCCTCAATAGCCTGCTTCATCGAATACACATGGAACGCTTCACGCTGTCCGTTGGGATTGATCGTGCCGAAAAGCTGTAAGGTAGTCGGTTTCGGAGTAGCCGTGAAAGCAAACATCGAAACATTCTGCTGTTTGCCGTTTCTTGCAAGCTCTGCGGCAATCTCGTCCTCCATATCCTGATACAGCTCATCACCCATACCGAGGGACTGTGTGACTGCTGCCATATCTTTTCCGGCAGTAGATGAATGAGCCTCATCAATAATAACCGCAAAGCGTTTATTCTTCAAGCCCTGAACGCTGTCCACAATATACGGGAACTTCTGGATCGTTGTTGCAATGATCTTCGTATTGCCGTTGAGGGCGATAGCGAGGTCGGCAGAATTGCACTTTTCGTCCATCACACGGATAAGCCCCGACTTATGCTCCATACCCATGATCGCTTTCTGAAGCTGTCGGTCAACAACCACTCTGTCGGTCATGATGATAACATTATCGAAAATGATCTTGTTGTCAGCATCATGGAGTGTCGCAAGGCGGTATGCAAGCCAAGCAATAGTATTGGTCTTGCCGGAGCCTGCACTGTGCTGGATCAGATAGTTGAGCGAGGTGCGGTTTTCCTCTACATCGGCAAGGAGCTTGCGGACTGCATCGAGCTGATGATAACGGGGAAAAATAATACTTTCCTTGACTTCTACCTTTCCTGTCTTTTCATTCTCTTTCTCAGAGGTCTGAATGAAAATGAATTTGGAGATCAGGTCGAGAATGGTATCTTTGGTAAGAATATCGTCCCACATATAATGTACAGGATAATCGTCCTCACAGGGAGCGTTTCCTGCACCTGCATTGACACCCTCACCGTTGCCCTGATTGAACGGCAGGAAGAAAGTCTTTTCACCGTCGAGCTTCGTTGTCATATAGACTTCGTGCAAGTCCATAGCGAAATTGACGAGTGTGCCTGCCTTGAATAAGAACAGTCTGGACTTCGGATCACGCTCCATACGGTACTGATATATCGCATCGTCCGTTGACTGTCCTGCATAGTTGCATTTCAGCTCCATAGAGATGATCGCAAAGCCATTGAGGAAGATAACAACATCAATTCGCTCTTTGTCGTTCGCCCACACTTCTTCCATGACGGTAAAGCGGTTCATTTCGTATTTCCGCATCAGATCTTTATTGAAAGTGGTTGCAGGCTTTGTGAACATCAGTTCCAGCTTATGCCCCGACAGTTCGACACCGTGACGGAGGACTTCAAGTAGGCTACCCCTTTTCTTCGTACACTCCGCATTGATGAACGAAACAATGGTATCTTCGAGCCTGTCCTTATGTATCTTGCGGAGCTTCTCCATTGTCTCAGGCTGGGTATCATTCAGAAAACCGAACAGCATTTCACGGTCGATCGCAAAACGGCGGTCAAAGTCGGTCGCTTTTCTGATCGTGTAGCCGTTTTGGTCACGAAGTATACCGAGCAGTTCAGCTTGATATTGTTTTTCTGTTAGTATGTCATTCATGTTGTTATCCTCCGATCCATTCTCCAGTTTCAAGATTTACAAAATTAGCGAGTTTGATCTCAGATACAAAACCGTCGCCATATTCGCCGTTTCGTGTCTGATCATCGAGCTTAAACGAGATATTGTATAGCTTTCCAGCCTTAGTTTTTCGGATAAGACCGTTTTCAAGGAAATATGTGATACAGCGTTTATGAGCTTCTTTATCATCGAAATGAAGATAGAAACAGCACACACCGTCAGGAGCGTTGCTATGCTTTGCTTCTGCCACAACGCCATCGGCAACCGCTTTCTCGCATATTTTAGCCGCAAAGTCATTATCTTTGAAAAAATACATCCATTTTCCGACCTTGCTGTCATCAAACTTCTTGGCTTCTGCTTCGTTCACATAATACACCCAATAGGCATTTGAGACTTTTTTCAGCGGTTTAGCCATACCACACACCTCTTTTAATCTTCTATTTTTCGGTTAAAGAACTCCCAATCGCCGCTGCGACCATTAGATTCGTGGCAGTACGGGCAAATATCATCATCTACTTCTCTAAAGCCCGGTACCTGTTCGTAGCGCTCCTGATAATAAATCTTGCCACAATGACCACATTTGACCTTTCCTTCGTCGATCTCAAACTTTGCGAGATCACCGTTTTCATTGTAAGCAGTATAGAAATCCATAATAGCATTCCTCCATTATTCAAATATTAAGTGAGAGTAAGAAGCCATGATGATAGTTTCTTTATAATCTTGATTAAGTCCAGAGCTTCATCTATTTTGACAACAATACGCTGTCCGACAGAATAATCAGTATCGCTTGATTTATCAATATATTGTTGATCTACAATTCCTGTATTATGTTCGATGATGTGCCTGCGCTGAAAATATAGCTTCATACGGTTAATTTCGTCCGAAGATAAGAAAGTTTCATAGCTACTTCCTGTTTCATCAAAGAAGTATTTGCTTCCTCTGTCAACCATCTGAAAATCATTAACACGCTTCTCGACACCTGATAGCTCCTTAAATCTGCACTGAGCAAACTTCTGAAAAGCAGATACCACCTGACCGAAGCTGTTTTCAAGCATTGAACGGCACATTGTTTCAGCCGTATCCATATCGAACTGTTCTGTCAGCGAGGCTTTCATCTCATCAAGAGACTGAACCATTTTGGTAATTGTATTCATAGAGTTATCGAAAACATTGCTTGCAGAGTTATAACCACAGCAGGGGCAGAAGTAAGCCGAACCAATAACACTATACCTTGTTCCGCATTTCTCACAGGTAATATCAAGATTCCATTCTTCCTTAGCACCTATCGGGTTGTTCACGAATGTAACAGGTCTGTTTCGCTTGTAGGTAATCTTGATATACTTATTGTTTCGTGTAGAACGAGCTAAGCTGCCAAACATCTTATCAATTTCACCGAGCATATAATTTCTTGCCCAGTTAGTAGCTATTTCTTGCATTGCATCAAGCTGTTCATATGTATACCAACTGTCCGAAGGAGCTATTTGACCGCATAAGGGGCAATGTACTTCTTCATCAGATACCTTATCTTCCCAATCCTGCATACTGATCTTAAATTCAAACAGACAGTTTTCATTGGGACATTGGCGGTCAAGATAGCCCTTTTCGTCAGAAAGTATTTTCATAGGTATTTCGATATTCAAATCTGCACCTCCAGTCACATATTAAAACGAAGATTGGATGTATATTATTTCTCTTAACTTCATACGAAGTTCTCCAAATGTATCAACAATACTTTGGAATAAGCACCTTGTGTTTTCAAAATCCAGTTCTATTGTTGGATTATTAAGAATCAAGCTGCCTTTGCCATTCTCAAAAATGTAGCGATAATACTCGACCGCATACTCGGTTGAAACATATTGATCCATCAGTTTCTTTATTTTTACAAGAAGCACCTGAGCTTCGCTTTTGGACTTATTGAATCCCTCCTCAGTAATTGGAGGAAATCTATTTTCAATGCTTTCAAATGTAATTTCATTCATTGCATTCTCAACTTGTACAAGTAAAGTATCAAGGTCATGTGTCAATTTAGGCGATTGATTTGTTATTGCCACAATTAATGCTTTTAATTCCAGTTCTACAAAATGTCGAAAATTGAAGAAATATGGAAGTATTATATGCCCAACATCTTTTATTGTATTATTCTCGAATCTGCTTTTAAGTTCTCGCTCCAAACAATGATATGCATTGCAGTAACTATTTGAAACGAAAAATAGAATCGATGCATCATTTCTGAAGCAAGTATTATCTTCATCATTTCCAGAAAAATCCAATCGTATTAACTTCTTTTCTCGGTCAAAATCGATTCTAAATAATCCAGAACCAGCAAACATTTTTTTACTCATTAACTACTTCCTTCTTCCCCGTCACATACTCAAATATCAGCGACTTCTTGTATTCCTCTATTGTTTCGATCTGCTGTTTCTTTTCGGCAATAATAATGTCAATTTCTGATATTTTGGTATCGAGGTAATCTGCGATTTTACGCTGCTCATCAAGTGGAGGAACAGGGATCATAAAATTGTTGAAAGCAGAAGTCTGTAATCTCCACCGCCCTAAATTAGACACACCTTGACCAAGAGAATAAAAGATACGGCTCATGTAGCAGCATTGCATGACATATTTGAAATAAGTAAGGTCATTATTCTCCTTATCTCGCAGACGGAACACACGATAGTCAGGGCTTGTTACGCCGAACATCGTAGAGCAGTCCACCCAGCCAGTCAGCAAGTCCATGTGGTTCATAACATAATCAGTAGGATAGACAAATTGATACCCTGCGTAGCTTTCTGCCTGCTGTCCGTTGTTACTTTCAATATCCTTGACCTTCAACCCTTTTTGAGTAACTGAAAGGACATCAAAGCCCTCTTGTCCTGCAATTCGCTTTACGATCTCAAAAACATATTTTATGTCGATCAACTCCCAGTTTTCGGGAATTGCAGTCCATACATCAGATACAGTGTTTTTCAAAGCGGCTTTCTTGATTCCCTTTGAAATGACACGAAATACCAGAGATTTCTTGTATTCTTCAAGGGCTTCAATTTGGGATTGAATGTCGGAAACAAGAGATTCAAACTCACTGCATCTATCATCAAGATAACCAGCAATTCTTTTTTGTTCTGAGAGTTCAGGGAAAGCAATATAAGAATCGTTCATTATTCCCATTGTAATAAAGCCCATTGTCGTTTCATGTATTTCAGCACGCAAAGCATCTGTGAGCGAAATCAGGTAATAGTAGGCAAACATTTTGTCAATATCAATGCTTAAGCGTGTTTTCCAAATATGGTAGTGATAAATCACTTTTTCGCCGTGCCATATAACAGGGGCATAAGACATAGACCAAGAATATAATAAATCACCATTATCACAGTATTTATCATCTGGCAGTTCTAAACTTGAAGTGTACCAAGTTGGATTTGAAAACAAGTTGCCCACACGGAGAATTCTATATTTCCCATCTTCCTCAAATTCGTTATCGCTGTATGCTCGTCCGTTGATAAGTTGAATAACGTATTTCTGCTTGCAACAATACCAATCTTTTGGTATAGTGCCAATCCACTCAATCCCACTATCCTTCATTTCACGCATATTCACACCCCATATCTTACTCTGTTTTTAAGAGCGTTAAAGCCGATATGTGCCATAGCATACACAATAAGTATAAGTGCAACAGCCCATGTAGCAAACCCGAACAGTCCCATTAAATAGAGGAGTCCGACATGAACACAGTAGAACATAAGATATAAGAAACTGCCCTTTGAAGGATTGTGCTCACTTCTTGAATAGTACAGTCCGACAAGTGCAAAAGTGAGCGCATGAAGCACAGGCTCTGCAAGATAGTTCATGACAATAGGTGTCATCGTCAATGTGTTTTCTCCAATAGTAACAGGGAAAGCAGTGCCTAATGAATCAAAGGGATTAGGCAGATAAAATGTTCTGATAATAACGCTCAGAGTTGCAATGAATTTATACATATAATCTCCTTTCATTAGCCAAACAGCCGTGCGATACGCTCACTCACAGACTTTTCAAGCTCCAAGAACCGCTGTTCAAGCTCCTCGCTGGGTTTCGGCTGCTGATACTTATAGAAATATCTTGTAAACGGGATCTCCGCACCCGTCTTGACAATAGGCGACTTCTTGCTCAGATCTTCCTCAAAGAACCACTGTGCATCGGGAACATGGGGAAGCACCTCACGAGCCATATAGTCCTCGATGCTCTCGTCAAACTTCACGATCTCCGTGTCCTTTGTCTCTTTATCGTAGATGATGTTGCCCTTCTTGTCACGCTGAATCTCGGCAGACTTGTCCATGACCGACAGACCGTCAGCGATCTTGTCAAGGAGCTTCTTGTCTGTTGTTGCGGTGCTGAGTATCTTAGTCAGTACGGGCATAAATGCCGCAGGGGACAGATATACCGCATCGGAAACAGCACCGCTCAGCGATTCAATGATCGCATCGTAAACGGGCTTGTTATTCTGATAGCTTTCGAGCTTCTTGACCTCTTTGCCCGTCAGCTCCTCTGCGTTTTCAAGCTCTGCCACCTTTGCAGGATCGTACAGCGAGGAGAGCGAACCCTTTGACAGCATTGCCTGGATACACTCCTCGGTCACGGCATAGCTTCTCTGCAACGGCTGCATGACCGTGTACTCACGATAGATGAACTCCGTGTTTGGGTATATCTTGCAAAGCTCGTTCTCAGCAAAGTCTGCATACAGCTTCGTGATAGCGGAACGGTCTTCGGGACTGATCTCGTTCTTCTTGTTTCCAAGAGCTTTGCGCAGCTTGTGGAAGATCGAACCTGCATCAATGAGCTGAATTTTACCACGGCGCTCCTCACGCTTGTTCTTCGACAGCACCCAAATGTATGTAGCGATACCTGTGTTATAGAACAGGTCAACGGGAAGTGCGATAATTGCTTCTATCAGGTCATTTTCAAGCAGCCACCGTCTGATCTGGCTCTCGCCCGAAGATGTACCGCCCGAAAAAAGTGGAGAGCCGTTCTCGATGATCGCAGCCCGACCGAGGGCATTGTCCATTTTATTCACAGCCGACTGAATGAAAAGCAACTGCATATCGCCTGAACCTGGCAGTCCTGCACCAAAGCGACCGTCAAAGCCCTTCTGTTTTTCTTCCTTGACAGCCTGCTCAACACCCTCAGCAGCGTCCTTTCCGCCCCACGGCGTACCGAACGGCGGATTTTCGATCACGAAACGCATCTGTCTGTCAGGGAAACAGTCAGCCTTCATGGTATCCTGCATACGGATATTCTCGGCATTCTGCCCCTTGATAAGCATTTCAGCCACGCACATCGCATAGGACTCAGGGTTGATCTCCTGTCCGAACAGACGCACATTCGCAGTCGGGTTATAGCGATGAATGAAGTTGTATGAAGTAGAAAGCATACCGCCTGTGCCTGCTGCCTGGTCCAGTATGGTGATTTCCTTGTGGTCATCGAAAATATCGTCACAGCCCTCTGCAAGCAGAATGTTTACCATGAGCTTGATAATATCTCTGCCCGTGTAGTGATCGCCGGCTTCGGCATTTTCAGAGAACCTACGAATCAAGTCCTCAAAGATGTATCCCATTTTAACATTGTCAATGGTCTTGGGATCGAGGTCAAGCTCCGAGAATGCCTTTACCACCGACAGCAGACGGTTGTTCTTATCCATCTTGTCGATCTGCTTGTCAAAGTCAAGGCTTTTGATGATGTCCTGCACATTGGCAGAAAAGCCCTCGATATAGTTGCGGAAATTCGCTGCGAGGTGGTCGGGATCATTGACAAGTTCTGCAAGGGTGTACTCGCTCGTATTGAAGAACTGATACCCCGATACACGGCACATAGCTTTTGCAGGATATGCAGGATTCTTCTTGTACTGCTCCACGACAGCCTGCTTCGTAGCTTCCAATGCGCACTCAAAGCGGCGGATAATGACCATAGGAATAATAACGTCCTTGTACTTGTCGCTCTGGTATGTACCTCTCAGCTTATTGGCGATAGACCAAATGAAGCCCACCTCGGTGGAAACATCTACGGGAGCATCGTCCCACATGACATCTATCTTATGTTCGCTCATTATTATTTACTCCAATCTTGATTTCATTTTTTCGACAATATCATATATCTCGGCATCAAGAACAAAAGGCTCTGTAAAGGCATTCAGGACAATGCCGGATACATTCTTTTCGTTATTCCTTGCCATAGGGATAACCTCTAAAAGAGGCTTCTGGATCTTTGAGAAGTGCTCGCCGTATTCGCCCATTTCTTCTTCACTCGAAAAGACAGGGAAATAGAACTGATCGCCATTCTGCAAAATATCTGGAACCAATCTTACTTCATCGTTAGTGGTGAATTCTTCGCCCACCAATGCAGAGAGATCATCTTCGGCATCTTTCATAGCTTGCTCGAAACGAGCCATATCAGCTTCACTCATGACAGCATTACATGGTATCCAAACATAACTGTCTCTCAGAAATTCAAGTACATCTAAGAAGTGATCTTCGATTCTTTCCTTATTGAAAACTGCTACCGCTTCTTTCAGCAATGTGCCATCTTCCAAGTCCTCAGCGGTCAGTTTTCGGCTGGGTGTCATATCAGTGTAAAGAATAATACTCTCATCTTCCTGCTTCTGAACAAAGAACGCAACCTTTTCGCCACTATGATAGCCAAAGTCTTGGTCTGGCTCATTCAGCAGCGTTCCCATGATAAAATGATCGCCAAGACCAATAATTCGTACCCAACAGCCTTCCGGATTCAAGCCCTCTCTTGTCAAGTAAACCATCACATCATCGGGGTAGAAATCGTGACGAGACTTATCTAAAAAGCCCATTTTGCGGGTTTCCTCAATTTCTTCTGAAGCCTCATAATGCTTTAGCACATCGAGCTTTTCGGCGTATTTATTGCTCAAACCTCCGTCTGCATCGTCAAAGAAGAAGAACTCATCGTCAATTACAGCACCCACACGAATAAAGGCTCTTGTTTCAACGGAAGTGTCGAAAAATGTAAAACCGTCACCGTCTTTGAAGCCTGCGGCCAATACTTCCATAGTTAAGCCAGCATCGTGATATTGTCAATAACACTTGACACATTAACCGCAAGGATTTTGAAGTTAAGCAGCGATAGTCAAAGCAGAATAGAACCTACGCCGTTTTACAGCTGGTGGGAGCCCGCCGATTGCCGAGCAGATTCTGCGGTTGCTCCAGTAACTCATAAAATATCGCCAGGCCATCGTTTTTAATGCTTCAATCGTATAATCTTCAGATCTTCTGCCTCTATTATAAAACAATTCCTCCTTCATTCTTGCCCATATGCTTTCGCATCTTGCATTATCGTGGCATCTTCCTCCTGCACTGTTCATGCTCTGGACAATGCCGTATTTTTGAATGGCTGCCCGATAAGCAGCACTTGTGTACTGGCTGCCGCGGTCGGAATGCACAATGGCTCCGCGAATCTCCGGATACCGCAAGCTCGCTTTTTTCAGTGTTTCACAACATAGTTCAGCTCGCATATGATCTGCCATGGCAAGACCATTTGGCATCAGGTCATAGCAATCAAAAATTGCCGAAACATACAGCTTTCCGTCTTTTGCCTTGATTTCAGTAATGTCTGTAACGCATTTTTTCAAAGGTGCATCTGCTGTAAAATCACGTTTCAGAAGATCATCAGATTTGCGTGCTTCCCGGTCTGCTTTGGTAATTCCGTTGGGCTTTCGCTTGGGTCTATGGATCAGGTTTATCTGCTCCATCACACTGCGGACAGTTGCTTCGCATGGTATCGTGATGCCATCAAGCTTGCCGACTTCTTTTCTGTACTTGAGTGCCTGATACATACGTACTCTTCCGTAATCCGCATTTTCTTCGTCCTCATCATGAATTTTCAACATGGCGTCAGCAAGCGGCTGATACTTCCAGGGTTTGCCCTTACGTTCAAGATAATCGTAAAACGCCTGTCTGCTGACTTGCAGCGTGTTGCAGTAAAAACTGATCTTTCCGATGTTTCTGCCGTCATCTGTCCGGATCGCAATATACATCAGCCTTTGTTCTTTCCCGATTTCTGACGGCTGGCAGCGAAAAAAGCCACTGCATCCTCCAAAAAGCTCATTCATTTCGCAAAAACTTATTTATTTTGCTTAGCCGCTTGTTTTCTTTTTCCAATGCTTTGATCCGCTTTCTCAGCTGCTGGTTTTCTTCGGCGATATTCAGAGATTCTTCCGGGCTGCGTTCTCCGCAGCCGATATCAAGGCTTCCTATCCTTGCTTTTCTGATCCAGCCGTACAGCGTATTTACGGGTATCTGAAGTTCATTCGCTGCTTTTACCGCACCCATCTTTTTTGCAAGCTTTACTGCCTGCACTTTGTACTCATTTTCATATTGTTTATTTTCTGACATTCCTTTTTCCTCCATTTCTTCCTTTTCCTATTTTATTTCTTTGAGGTTAGGGTGTCAAGTTTTATTATACTACATCAACCACAAAACAACATAATTCTACAACCACTTTCAGACAATACAGCAGACTGTCACTCTTACTTTATTTTATAGTAAGCAAATTTTCCCTTTCCAACGAGCAAAAGCTTTCCTTCTTCCGTCATCTTAACAAGCAGACGATATGCCTGCCCCTGATTAAGATGCAAAAGCTGCATTACATCCTTTCTAGTTACTTTGCCTTGATTATTTTTTGCAAACTTCAAAACAAGTTCTGGATAACGAATCCGATCAATCCCTGTCTGCCGCACGTATCCAATTACATTGTCCGCATTTTTATAAAGTGCTGCACTCAAAATATAAGCTCTGCTGTTTCCATTTCCGTCCGCTTCCACAAGTCCGGATTCAACTAATTTTTCAACGGTTGTGCGTACTTTGTACTCGTTGAGATGAATCATATGTGCAAGTTCTCCAAGCCGCAGTCTTCGATTGGATTTCAGAGCATTTAATATCAGCAATGCATTGATAGATAATGGTCTGCCGATCTTGCTTTGTTCTTCTGCAATCATTTTAATAAACGCCTTATCCGGCAAACTTTTAGGAATAAATAGTTTTACTTGATTTGTATTGGATTCTGAATAGTCCGGCAATGATTTTCCATAGGAAAGTGAGCCTTCAAAAATACGATCTACGCCTCGTCCAGTACGCTCTGCAAGACCGATTCGCTTTAATACATCAGCAAGTGCAGGATTTCTTCCATGTGGTTCGGCTGTCAATAAATTTTCAATTGTTACACCTTCAATAAATCCACCCGGATTACTGATGGTCAAACCATCATCATCCAGTAAAACACGAACACGTCCCAACATCGTATAATCCCGATGGCAGAAAGCATTTACCAATGCCTCTCGAAATGCCCTTTTATCAAAATCCGGAATGGAAATTCGAAACAGTCCTTCTTCCATTTCTTTTGTATGGTTTCTGGCATCCATATATGATTCTATTTTCTCAAAAGCCATCAATATCGGCAATACAAAGGATTCATTTACTGCTACATCCGTTCCCTGTAGTTCTTGAAAGGCTGCTTCAGCAGTCGGAACAAGCGTTGAAAGCCGTTCTCGGCGTCCTATTAGTAACATACCACAGTAAGTAGGAACAAAAGTACCATTTTGTTCTACTGCCAAACGAAGTGCAAAATCTAATTCCGTATCATCAAGATCAAGCAAATTTTTTTCACCATGATAATTTTGTATAATGTTACGAAGATGTTCTCGTTCTACCGGATCTAAATCTGAATATACTGCCTCCGGAACAGGCTGAGCAGAATAATCCAGCATACGCAAAGAAGAAAGCCGTGTATTCATTTCATATGGATACATCGGGATATTTTCCGGCTCTCCATCTAATTTTATGCGTCTTCTCAGAACTTTTCCATTTGAAGCAGCAACAATCGCTGTATATTTCGGAACTGTTACGATCAAGTACTTTACATCATCTGCATCCATAAGTTCCGTTTGAACTGCAACAGGTGGAATCGTCTTATTGGCAATAAATGCTGCCAACTTAGAAGGATCCTTGTGAGACGGATGCAGTCCTGTAATATCACCATTATCTTCTACACCAAGAAAAAATTTACCACCGTCAGTATTCGCAAAAGCAACTACACTTTCGATTATCACATCATCTGATAACTTTTTCAGATCGCTCTTGAATTCAACCGTCATATTTTCTCGAAATCCAATATTCATTTTAACACTCCTTTTACGCTCGGTGAGCATTGAATCAAATTCATTATAACACGACCGAGCGTTAAAAGCAAGCGTTAAACGATAAAAAATTTTATTTGCATTTGAAAAAAGCACGGAATTTCGGAACATTTATAGAATTTGGTTTAACACTCGCTAACGCTCGCTTCGTGCGTTAAACCGAGTGTTAAAATGACTTTGGCTCATTTTCCAATATATTTTAAGGATAGATTTTCAAAAAGCACATCACCTTCCTCACTCCTAAAAAGCCATAAAACAACCAGCCTGAGATTCCAATCGCAGAACCTCAGGCTGGTCTTATCTTTATATACCGTGAAAAAAGTGACACACTTTCCTCAAATCACATCCCCTGCAATATCTCCTCCACTCGTTCTTCCAGCTCGTCCGTCTCATAATCGTTTTCCCGCAAGACCCGGATCGCCAGGTCATAATATCGCTTGGCATTTTCCTTATCCCCTGCTTTGTGGTAATTGTCTCCTACCATAAGATATGCCCATTGCATTTGTTCATGCAGTTCCCCGAAATTCTTCTGAAAACATTCCAACGCCTCAGCTGCAACGATGTTACAATCCTGGAATTCTCCCAATTCTGACAACACAGAGCTATACCGCATCAACAAATTTGCAAGTGTAACTTCATTGCACGCATCATGCTCCATCAAAATTTCCAACGCCTGTTCCATAGCAGCTTTGCATTTTTCCAGCAGTTCCCGGCTTGGCTCAGCGTTGTACCAGTCGATCAATGCACAGGCATAAGTAGCCCAGATCTCTCCGGTTTCTTCATGTTCCTCTCCATAGAGCTGATTTGCCATTGCGATTGCTTTCTCATAGTTTTCTTCCATTTCAGAAAATTGTTTCATTTTCAAATTGCAGAATGCCATATCAGTTTGAAAATGCACAAGCTTTGTATTTACTGTCACGGATTCTTCCTGCATTTCCACTTGAAACAATTCTTGTTCTTTTTGATAACACGCCATTGCACGGGAAAACTGCTCACAATCCCGATAAATGTCCCCCAACTCTGACCAAAATGATATATCTTGTTCCTGTTCCGCCGTTTGTTCTGCAAAGCACTGGTTTGCATAAAACACCGTTTTTTCGATATAAAAAGATTTATTGCAATCGATTCGATAAATATTTTCCAACCAGATGAAATTGGAATATGCTAAAGCAAGTTTCATAGGCTCTCCGATTTCTTCCGCAAGCTGTATGATCTGTTCTACATACAACTTTGCCTGGTCAAAGTCACGTTCTTCGTATATATATTCAAATAATACTCCTTTTAAAACAGAAAATTGCTCCGATGCAGACAACTGCAATTCCGCTAATTCTGCTGCCGCTTTTTCGCTGATCTCTGTATCATGCAGTTTAATGGCAAAATCCTGAATAAAAGATAACGTATTTATCAGTCGAACCCTTGAGTCTTCCTCCTGTCTCAGAATCCGAAGTTCCTGCTGTGCTGCCCATAGGGCATCCTCACAACGATTTTCTCCCAGATACAGTCGATAACACATCATAGCAAAGAAAAATGATAATTCCGGGTCGTCGCCCTGAATATGATGTGCCATATGATCCAGCCACTGCACAGATAAAAACCGTTGTTCTGCATTTTCGGATTCTTCAATATAACCAGCAACACTGCCAGCAAGTTCCACCATATTTTTGCATTCCCTGCTGTTCGGACGCAGTTTTTCACACAGCACTTCTACAATCAGCGGATGAGTGGAAAGAATGCACATTTCATCCTGATACACTTCGGAGATCCAGCCGCTTTGAATCAGCCGATCCAGGCTGTTGGTCTCTGCCTCATTCAAATCACTAATAACTTCAAAATACTGCCGTACCATTGGCGTTGCACCGACCAGGGCAGCACAGCGAAGCACCTGCTTTTCCGATTCGGACAAATCCAGCACCGAGAACAGGATCTCCATATGATGGAACGCTGTTTTTTCCCGAAGTGTGCTGTCTTTCAGCTGACGCACTTTGCCGTCATCTCCGGAAATGCCTTCTGCACAGAGCTTTTCGTACATTTCACGGGAAGTGAGCTGATGCAGTGCCATTTGCTTTGCCACCAGTTCCACTGCCATGGTATGCCCATTCAGTGCCTTCAATATGGCATCGGTGTACAAGTCCGGCTCTCTCTTTGTATAGTACGCCATCATCTGATACAACGCTGATTCGTCAGACAAAATGTCCACCTCATACTGGGGGAAAATACCGTCATAATCCACTCTGGAGGTCACCAGAATGGGGCAAGGCAGTTCTGTCAGGAAGTCCAGATTTTCGCAGTCACCAGTATCAAAATTGTCCAGCAGGATCAGATGCCTTGGCGTACAGATTTGACGCAGTACCTGCATTTTTCGTTCCAGATATGCCGCATCACTTTCCCCGTCAGAGCGTGTGCAATGCACAATGGGAAAATTGGTATCGCTGAGAATGGTGTTCTCCATACTATCCAGAAACCGAACAAATACAACGGCGTCATACTCCTCCGCATACGTCATAGCATAGTGCTTTGCCAGTTCTGTTTTTCCGATACCGCCGACACCGTGGAGCAGCAGAAACTTTTCCTGCTGCAAAAGGGTATGGATCTCCTGCAATTCGATATCCCGTCCGCAAAAGTAATTGTTACCCAAGGGCAGTTTGGTTTGCAGATAAGGCTTTGGCTGTTGAAATGAATCCAGAAAAGGTTCGATCTGTGTCAGAAGTTCCGCACAGGAGGCATACCGCTTTTCCGGATTGGCAGCCAAGGTCTTTCGCAGCAGCTCCGTGACCATGCGTCTGATTTCTGGAGCAGTTCCGGCAAGCACCGAGTCCGGAAACTCCGCATCCCATACCGCACGATTTCTCCTGTCCTTTACTTCCGGAGTACGGCGAAACAACAGGTACAACAACAGTCCGCCCAGCGTATAGACATCGGACACAACGCCGATCTTTCTGCGGTTTTGCTGTAACACTTCCGGTGCTGCCCACTTTGCTGTACAGGAGATCACTGCATCAGAAAGCCGGCTTTTTTCGATGGCACTGTCAAAATCAAACAGCATCACCAGTTCCGGCGTTTCCGGATAGAGCAGCACGTTGGCAGGCTTTAAGTCCAGATAGAGATATCCATGCTGATGCAGATTGTCCAGCTGCTGTGCCACTGCACGCAGTACCCGAAATGTGTCATAAAGCGACAACTCCTGCTGTTCCAGCGGAATGCTATTCTGACAGTTCATAGCAATATACCGGGTGCCGTTTCCGGCAAAAACGCCCTGGACATTGCTGATACTGTTGCAGCTCTCCGGGAACTGCCGGAACTGCATCTGCTTTTGATACCCCCAGATAAAGCTTTGCATCTGCCGTTGAAAAGCTTCTTCGTCTGCCGCAAGCAAACTGCCGTCCTGCTGCCGAATCAGGTGTAGATTTTCCGGACAGAACTCTTTCAGCCGGAGATAAAATTCGTTTTGTTCTCCGTCCCTGCAAACCGCCGTATAGACCAGACAACTGGCTCCTGTTCCGATCAGTTCTTGAATCTGCACTGTGATCTGCTGCTGGGTTCCAATGGCGGAAATGGTCAGATGTGTACCGACTGGCAGTGGCGTTCGCATGGTAAGTTCCTCTTTTCAAAAGTTGTGATATTGATTTATGACGGCATCTGTAAAAGGTATTCCTGCAATTCCTGCAATGTCTGAAATCGCCTTTTCCAATTGCTGCACAATATTTTCTGATAAAATTCCGAGTGTGACGGAAGGACAGCAAACCGTCTTCGCTCCAGCCATGTCACCGGTTTTCCCTCCCATTGAAAATACAGATAGCTGCCGATCAAATAGACATAGCTGCTTTCTGTGTAAACTGCCTTCTGCCTGCATTCCGGCGCAAGCAGTGACCACAAAGGGATACCCGAAAAAAATGAAGTGTGCTGTTTCAAAAAAACTGCCGGAGAAACGGACTCCTTTTGCAAAGCAGAGATCAGTTCCATTGCCTGGCGAACACATTCCTGCAATCCCATCACCTCCCGGCTGTCATCGTAACACATTGCCATACAGCATTTGTAACAACCACTTGAAAAGTCATTGTTACAAACTCCATTTCTCCCTATGATACAATAAATCATGCGGAAATCTCTCCGCCAATTTACAACAGGAGGAAAAAATTATATGAAACCATTTCAGGAAACAAACTACATTGCCAAAGACAAAGAAAACGAACAATGGAAAAGCAATCTGCCGCCGGAAGAAGTCAAGGAAAAGATGCTGGCACAGCGTGGATTTACACAAGAAAACGGCAGCAAGATTCAATTCGACCACACCGTATTTATTCAGTATGCAATGACAAGAGTCCACGCATTATACTGCAACGGAAAGCTCTACTTCTACAATTTCAAGTCAAAGTGTTATGAATACCTAGAAGACCACGCATACAAGAAAATTTTCTTTGCGATCATTGAAGAAGCTTCCTGCAATATCTGGAAGCGAAAGCAGGAAAACGAGTACATCCCCTATTTCAAGCGAAAAGTTCCCTATGCAGAAGATAACGGAATGCGTCCGGGACTCCTGCAGTTCCAAAACTGCATCTTCGATTTACAGGAGGAAACGATAGAGAAACCAACGCCGGACATTTTCTGTCTGGTACAGATTCCATATGACTACGACCCCAAGGCAAAAGCACCGCAGTTTTTCCGCTTTCTGCAGGAACTCTTTGACAATGACCAGACACGGATCGATCTGGTTCAGGAGATCATGGGAGCCTGCCTATACTATGAAGACATTATGCAGAAACTTGTTGTCTTTCTGGGTTCCGGTTCCAACGGAAAGTCCCTGTTATCCAACATGATCAAGCATATGCTGGGAGAACGGAATGTATCTGCTGTTGCTTTGGATCAGATCAGCAGCGGAAGATTTGGCAAGCAAAACCTGGACCGAAAGCTGCTGAACATTTCCTCTGAGACAAAAACAGAAAAGCTGTACAGCACAGCTGACCTAAAGGCACTGACCGGCGGCGATTCTATTGAAATCGAAGAAAAATTTGAAAAGTCCTATACCACAGAGATCCACAGCAAGTTTATTCTCCTTGCAAATGATATGATCCAGACCAAGGATTACAGCGACGGGTTCTATCGCCGGCTGCTGATCATTCCCTTTGAACAGTGTTTCCACGACCTCGCTCCCAATCAGGAGCCGGAGGAGGGTGTTCTCTACAAGAACATTTATCTGGAAGGAGATCTGATGCAAGAACTCCCGGGCATCTTCAATTTTGCCTATGCCGGACTGGAACGGCTGATCGACAACGATTACAATTTCACCTATTCTCCTGCCTGCGAAGCTGCATTGGAGCATTACAAAAACGAACACAATGTGGTAAAGGCGTTTTACAATCACTGCATCGTCCTATCAGAACCCAAGCACAAAAAAGCAGAGCGAACCGCCGTGGTATATGCCGGATTTTTAAGCTACTGCCGGGAGAATCGATTCCCCTGCAGCATTTCCAGCATTCAATTTCACCGAATGTTCCAAAACATTCTGACCGAAGAAGGCACAGAAGCACGCATGGTACACCGTAACCGCGGTGACTTCTACTTACACCTGCAAATGCAGTTCTAAAATCAAGACCATGTTCTAACAGCAACATGATCCAGGCACATCACTTTCATCACAGTGTGGAAAGTGATGTGCTTTTTTCGTCTGCCTGGTCAAAATAGTACCGCCGCATGGCAGACCGCAGTTCTTCCAACGGATAGGGATGATTGGCACAGTGCAGAAACAGCCAGTCATAAGGATTCCGCACATACAAAGCCGGCAGACCGCTGCTGCACAACAGGTCATTGGTTTCATGGACAAAGTCCAGAAAATCAGACTCAATGGCACAAAACAAATCGGAGGTGTCATTCTTTGCAAACAGCACTGCAAAGAAACAATAGAAGTTCAGCAGGATCAGTGTTTTTCGCAAAATCGTATCTGAAACTGGTTCTCCCCGTTTGATTCTGGAAAGGTTCATTCCCAAGGGAAAATCAGAACGTATCAATTCCGGAAAAACAGCCTCTTTGGAAAAGGAACTCTTTTTCTGGTAAGTCCGCATATTCTCTCCGAAGATCACACTCAGCAGCAGATCAACATTTCCGGATTTCTGCTTTTGGTGGGAAATTTCATTTTGATCTGCAACTGCATTTTGAGCAAGTTCTGTGGCTTCCTGTATCAGGCACTTCGCATAGTGAATGGCAGTCTTTCTGGGCATCTGAAAATCCAGACGGTTTTCCCGGAAAAAGCAAAGCAATTCCTCTGTAGAACCAACTTGCAGCAGTGCACTTTCCAGCTGACTGGTCTGCTCATAGCACATTTCTTCCTCTGTCGCACTTTCCTCATTTATCAGCTGTTCCGCCTGCTCTGCCAGAGACAGCATTTCCGGATACCCCAGTCCATTTCGCAGACAGTACCAGATCACCGTTTCTTTTGCACTGCGGAAATTGAAGGGACAAGAAAAGTACACCTTCTGAAAAAAAGAAGCCGTTTCCCGGTCGTTCAATCCCAGAGCAAAACAGAGCCGGAACAGACTGTCCCGGCTGCGTTCGCCACTGTTAGGACGAGTTCCGCAGAACCAGCTTTTGATGACTTCCGGATTGAGCGTTACCCCTCGCTGCTTACAGCATTCCCGAACATAAGCAATCTTTTCTTTGGCATCGTCTGCCTGTCCGGAAAATCCATGCTGCAAAAGCGTATCCGTCAAGCCCTCTGCAAATGTTTTGCACGGATAGGTCAGCAGGTACTCCGACGTGTAAGTTTCCTCATCGTCCTGCACAAAGCCATACTCCGATTCCAGAATGTCATCCAAACACTTTCTGGTAACCTCACCTGCACCTGCGTACAATTCTTCTTCCGTCACACGATCGCCTCCTGCAAAGTCGTTTTTACAAAATGGATTTTTGGCATGGTATACTATAAAGGCAGAAAAAACTGCAAATCAATACAAAGGAGATTTTTTCAATGAAAGACACTTGCAACTACCCAGACGGCACATTTATCGGCATCATCACAGACATTCAGACAGTGGAAAAACCGTATCCCAGTGTTACAGTAACCGCTGCACTGGCGGTCGACGGCAAAATTTCCGAACATCAGAAATGTTTCAACAAGCCCTTTACCAACGGACGAGAAGCATTCCAGAATTTCTGCGAGGAGTTCGACCTGTTTTCCGATCGAACAGAACATCGAAATGACTACGTACTGGAACTCGACTATGCCATTGGAACATCTTGCACCGCTGTTCTTTCTTCAGACCGTGGCTTTGAAAGCATCACACCTCTTGGCGATACAGATCTGAAAATTGCTTTCGGACTGGACGACTGCTACGAAAAGATCCGCTGGTTTCAGCCGGAAACCTACTGCACTGAGAAAGATATGGCAAATCTTGCTCCGGAGATCAGGGAACAGCGTCTGCAGCTGAAACGAGATCTCATGCTGATAAAGAGCGTTTCTTATCAAAAGGCAGAACGGGAGATTCCGGCATTATTCCAAAACTACCGTCGTTTTCCGCCGCTACAGCTGCATCGCCCCTGTGCCGGATTTATCGAAAAGATCCAGCTGAAAAAAGACCGCTTTCGTCCGGAAGAACTAACACTATACTGTTACGTTGCTATCATAGACAGAGGACACATCGTACACAGGGACTATTACATCAACCGCATTCGCTCTGTAGGGCGTGGCGATTACGAGCACTTCTGTGCGACGCTTGGGCTGCTCTATGAAGAGGACAACCCCAATGAGCTGATCGATCTGTGTGAGCTGCACAATGCCTGCTTTGTACCGCTTACCATCTATCTCTATCAGTCTCCGAAATCCGGAAACCTCTATGTAAACCGGCTGATGAAGTATTCTTCAGCGAACTTCCAGGACGAAATGGACATGATGCAGTTTGTCTGGGCTTATGAGCATTATTGCAACCAGGAACATGGCAGCTTCGATTTTTGCGAATGTTAAAGCTGCACCACCCCTGGAAAGACGCTTCCGGCAATTGCCGCTGTGAAAGCTGCGGCAAAGTCGTTCCGGAACAGCAGCTGCATTGGGAAAAGCGATTAGGCTACTGTGACACGTGTTTTGCAGAAATTCGGAAATATACTCCCAAGAAATCATAACGGAAAGGATCGGCTGCATGACAAGCCGGTCCTTTTTTTATTACAGCCGTAACATTTCTTTGAACGGACAGACGTTTGTCCTGCTCATTTGCTACAATAGAATCAAAGGGAATCTTTCTGCACCGCCACGGGAATTGTCGGATCAATCAAGTCCGTGATCTCCACCTGCAGCACTTTTGCCAGTGCCACCAGTTCCATATCTGTCACAAATCGTTCTCCATTTTCGATGCGGCGGATAAAGTGGTGGTCTACATCATATCCGGCAATTTGCAGATTCTTTGCCAACTGTCGCTGAGAAAGCCCTTTTTCATGCCGGATCCGAATCAAATTCGGTCCGCAGATATTGTTGGTGCCCAAGGTGGTTTTCAGTTTGAACATATTGGTTTCCCTCATTTGAAGATATGGTAAATATTATTTGACATCATATCTATTATATGATATAATGAGGATAGTGGTGGTTAATAGTATTCACCATTTGAAAAATAATTTTTTTGAGAAGAAATATGCTTATCAGAAAGGACGAGCTATCGATGAATCGTGAAGAAACATTAGAACGGCTGAGTTCAGAGATTTCTTGTGTACAAAAGCTATTGGATACAAAATATAGTGAGGTAATTGAAATTTCTTATCAGCAAAAGCTCCGGGAAATTCTGAAAAAAATGACTTTTTTTCAGGAAAAGCTAAAAAACAATACCTTTGAGATTTCCATTGTTGGCCTTGAAAAATCCGGAAAAAGTACTTTTGCAAACGCATTTATGGGGAATGATGTTCTTCCGACGAAAGACGCACGGTGCACATACACCGCAACCAGCATCCGGTTTGGCACGGAGAACGATGCACAGGTCGATTTCTACTCCGATGCACAGTTCAACGAGGAATTTCACAGAAAGCTGAACCTTCTCGGCATTGAAAACCCGCAGCATTGGAGCGAATGGTCAAAGGAATTGCTGGACAAAGAAACCGAACAATTGCCACCCTTGCGTTCGGAACAGAAAAATATCTATAACGACATCCTCGAAATCATCACAAATCGGAGCAGCATTCAAAATCTGATCGGTTCTGAATCTCTGCATTTTGTTAACCATGAACTAGAAACCGAGGTAAAGGAATACATCGAAAATCCTGCAAAAGCACTTGCCGTTAAGGAAATTGTGATACGCTCCGATAAGCTTTCCGCCATGCGAAATGCGATCATATATGATGTCCCAGGTTTCGATTCTCCGACACAACTACACAAAGACCAGACCAGAGCGTGGATGAAAAAATCGGATGCTGTCATTTTAATTGTCAATGCAGATCGCCCCAGTTTCAATGATTCTCTGGTACAGTTCTTTGAATCTGTGGACAAAGACGATGACGGCATTTTCATTGGGGAAAAGCTATTTGTTTTCGCAAACCGTGCAGATATTGCAACCACACTCCAGGATAATTTGCAGCGGATTCGAGAGGAACTGCAAAATTACAGAATCATGCCAACGGCATTGATTGCACAGCGCCTGACGGCCGGCTCCGCAAGGGCAAGAATTGAACTTGACAACGGCAATACGCAAAGTGCAATTTTACAAAGCCTAAAAGAAAAAGGACTTGCCGGAGACGGCATCGACACCATCCGCAGCCTGCTTGAAGACTACAACAATACCGTTCGCCTGCAAGTGATGCAGCAGCGCATTGCCAACTTAAAGGAAAATGTGCTCGCACTATTCAGTGAACTCCGACAGGAAAATCAGATCGACGGCAATTCCAGCATAGAATTGCAAATGGACAATCTGGTTGACGAACTAAAAAGAACGGCAAGGCAGAGAATCCATAACGCACTGGCAGAGTGCCGGACGCAAATTGTACAGCAGTGCAAAGAGAACAAGCCAATCACGGATAAAGTCCGCAAAAATGCAATTCAAAGCATCGATCCTGTACGCTATCAGATCACCGAAGACGAGATTCGAAGAGCACAGTACGAGGAACTCTCCGGTGCAGGCGTTTTGGAGCGATTTGACGCATCCATACGGGACAGCAAATTTACTGCAATGTATGAGGAGTTTATCGACAATGTAGTACATTTGGCAGTGGAAGAGTATCGTGAGAGCGAAAAGAAGATTTTAACCGCATTTGAATCCGGTCTGGAACTGACACCTTCCCATCCTTTTTTCAAGGAGCTGGAGAAAGCACTGAAACAGTACATCTCTGAACAATGCGGTAAAGTTGCACCAGAAGGCTATTATAACAGCTTGATTCGCCGCTACTCCAGAAGCCTGTTTGAAATATTGATTTCCACACCCTTTGGAAACATCGCAAGATATAAAAAATTTGATGACGACCGACGCAACTTCTACAGCATCTCTCTGTTTACAGATGAAGAAAATCCGCAGATCCAGCCGGACAAACAGTCGATGCACTATCAGATCTTATTTCATCAGCAAATCAATTCCAACAATGACCCGCAAAGCAATTCTTTGAACGATGCAATTGTAAAGGTGGAATCTGTGACAAACGAAGTGATCGCAGTTAACAGCCCGCTGTACCACAATCTGCAAAACTTCTGTGAAAAGCATCCGAACAATGCACTCGCCGAACTGGACACCCTTCTGGCTCAACTCCCACCGGTTGAAACGGCAGATGCCAATGCAATTCCACTCTTTGCCATTCAGGAAAATCCAGCAGTCACCAAGCTGAATCAGCTGCTGGAACATGCACTACAGGAAAGTCCAAATTCCGCTGAAAGCCAGTTGACAGAAAGAGCATATGCGCAGTTCTTTCAGAACTACAGAAAAACAATTGAAAAGATTCCGAGCGAGTTCAACCAGGATGTCTGCATCCTGAAGAACATTTTAAACGAACAGGTCATGAATGCGGTTTCCATTGAAATTCCTTTCTTGGATCTGGTAAAGCAGGATATTATCAGCTTACAAAAAAGTCTGGAAACTGCGGCATTCACCTCGTTCATCAACATGGAAAAGGCACATATTTTAGAGGAAAAATACAATCAGCTGAATGCAGAGAATGAAAATCGGAAACGCAGGCTGGAAATCATTCGGGAAATCGACCGGATTCTCGCTGCGGAGGACTAAGGAAAAGGAGATAGAAAAATGTCTGAATTGCAAGCAGGAATGCAAATTGAATTAGATGATAACATGGGAACGATTCAAATCGTCCGGAAATTAGGAGAGGGCGGCCAGGGATATGTCTATCTGGTGGACTATCTCGGAAACCAGATGGCATTGAAATGGTACAAAAAAGGTTCGATAAAGGACATGGAGGGATTTCGCAAGAACCTGCAAAACAACATCCGGGAACAGGCTCCCACAGACTCATTCCTGTGGCCCGTTGCCATCACCCGTATGTACTACGATACATTTGGCTACATTATGAAACTGCGCCCCGATAACTACTATGACTTTTCTGATTTCCTGATCGGAAAGATTGACTTTTCCAGTGTTCACACGCTGCTGAATGCAGCCATCAACATTGTAGAGAGTTTCCGGATTCTGCATAACCGTGGATTCTCCTATCAGGATTTGAATGACGGCAACTTCTTCCTGAACCCTGAAACCGGAGATGTCCTGATCTGCGATAACGACAACGTTTCCCAGTTTGGAGAAAAGTCCGGGATTGCTGGAAAATGCAGATACATGGCACCATCTATCGTTGTAGGAAGAAAGACGCCGGATAAGAGAACCGACCAGTTTTCTCTTGCCGTTGTCCTTTTCCTGCTTCTGCTGAGAAACCACCCTCTGGAGGGCGAGCAGACGCAGAGCAAGGCCGTCATGACGGAACAACGACAGAAGCGCTATTACGGAGAATCCCCTGTTTTCATTGCCGACCCCAAGGATGCGTCCAACCGTCCGGTAAAGGGCGTGCACAATAACTTCCTGATGAGATGGCCGCAGATGCCGGTATATATTCAGAATACCTTTATCAAGGCTTTCAGCAAGGAAGTCATGTGCGAAGACAAAATGGGAATCACGGAAAAGGAGTGGCTGCAAAATCTGCTTCGGTTCCAGTCGGAAGTCATCATCTGTCCCAATTGCGGAAAAGAAACCAGATATACCACTGAAAATGCAACGTGTATGTGCTGTCATCAGCCAATCACGCACATTGGCTGGATCCAGACACAATATTTCCGCATTCCGATTTTCCCCAAGCAGGAGATTGTTACAGCCTACATCACAGATTGCTACGACCAAAACGAATGCCGGACAGTTACAGCAAAGGTCGTACAGAATAAAACCAAAACCAAAATTGCACTCATGAACAAGTCCGGCGAATCTTGGCGGATCAACAATGAAACTGTCGCTCCCGGAGAGCGTGTTCTGATTCAAAAGGGAATCCGCATTCAAATCAAAAATGAGTATATGGAAATCAAATAACAGAAGAGGAGACTAGACTATGTCTGAAAATCTAAGCAGTTTTCTGGGAAATGCAGAGAGCATCCCGAAAAGAGTCATGCCGATCTTTTTCCTGATCGATACCTCCGGAAGCATGGAGGGCAAAAAAATCGGTGCCGTCAATTCTGCAATCGAGGAACTGATTCCGGATCTGCGGCATCTTTCCGAATCGCAGGCAGATTCCGAAATCAAACTGAGCGTGTTGAAATTTTCCACCGGCTGTGAATGGGTCACGCCTGCTCTGATGTCTCTGGACGCCTTTGATGATTGGGAACCGCTGGACGCCAACGGCCTGACCGATCTGGGAGCTGCATTTCTGGAGCTGAACGACAAGCTGTCCAAAAATGGATTCATGGACCGAGGCGCAGCATCTTCCGGATTTTATGCGCCTGTCATCCTGCTCCTCTCTGACGGCGAGCCAACAGATGACTACCTCACTGCACTGAAAAAGCTACAGCAAAATAAGTGGTATCAGGCTGCGTTGAAAATTGCAATTGCAATCGGCGAAGATGCCAACCGGGAAGTGCTGAAAAAAGCAATTCGCAATGTTGAACTTCTGTTTACCGTAAATGACATTGGAAGCCTCAAAAAGATCATCCGTTTCATTGCAGTCACCTCCTCACAGATCGCAAGCACCTCTGCAACGGTTTCCGAGGATTCTGCGGAAGCACCGGCAGATGTGAAGGACGTCCGTTCTACGTCTGCGGAACATCAGATGGCGGAAGCCGCAAAGGTTATGCTGGAAGAAGAAAAGGAATCTGCATACAGCAGTATAGAAAGCACCGAAGAATCGCCCGAACCGATGATACTGGGTTCGGATGATTCCGATGATGATGACGAATGGGATTAAACAATGATGATGTACGAAGGATTTGCCGTTTCAGAAAAGGGCTATCAGCATATCTTGAACCATACCGTATGCCAAGACAGTACACAATATCTGCAGGATGCGGACTGTGTCGTTGCAACTGTGGCAGACGGTCACGGCAGCAAGCAGTACTTCCGGAGCGACCGAGGTTCCCGCTTTGCCGCAGAGATCGCTTGCAATAAGATTCGGGAATTTCTAAAATCAATCACCTTTCCGTTTCCAGACTCCAAAACGAAAAAAAGTGTGGTGACACAGCTGATCCACAGCATCATTACGGAATGGCATATTGCCGTGAGAAATGACCTGATCAAATCCCCTTTCACGCCGAACGAACTGGAGAGAGTGCCGGAAAAGTACCAGAAAACCTTTCAATTTTTCACCGAGGAAAACTACAGAGCACATACGGAAAGCGAGGTCTCAGACCTGATACAAAAGGAGCATTCTCACGTACAGAAAGCCTACGGTACTACTCTAATTGCGGTCGGGTTATGCAAATCCTACGCCATCGGTCTGCACATCGGCGATGGGAAATGCGTTGCCCTATACGAGGACGGGACCATGGACGAGCCGATTCCATGGGATGAGAACTGCCATTTGAACCGCTGCACTTCCATTTGCGATAAAAATGCAGCCAGTGAATTTCGCTGCCACATCTGGGACAACCAGATTCCCGTTGCCATTTTTCTAGGAACGGACGGTATCGATGATACATTTGCCGAGATGCTGCACTCTTTTTACCGCAACGTTGCACTTGATTTTTTACACGACAATTTCCGAAAGCGAACAGAAATGCTGCAAGCCAATCTTGCAAACATCTCCAAATCCGGCAGTCATGACGATGTTTCCATTGCGGGGATTCTGGATGTACAGAAGTTATCCGCTATCGAACAAACCTTACAACAGATCACAAAATTGGAGACGCTAACTGCACAGAAAAAGCATTTGCAGGACACCATTCAGGAATTGCAGTTCCAGCTGGAAAAGATACAGCGCCTTTTGTCACAATCGGCTGAAACGCCGGAAACCGAGGAAAAAATCAAGCGGTATCTGGAAAAGAAACGTAAAATCGAGGAAAAGCTCTCTGAACAGCAGCAGAAGCTGGCAGGTGTCACACGGGATATTGCAGCAGTGCAAAGAGGCTGGGAAGAAAAAGACGATGCTTCTGGTCAGGTGCAAGCTGCTGATACAGAGGAGAAAACACAAGACAACGCTGCAATCTGTCCCACGGTTTCAGAGGATGACCGGTCACAGGAAATCACAGCGCAGCAAGATGCACAGGAAGCCCACATTCCCGCCTGTGAAACAGAAACCGCATCCGCACAGCCAGAGGAATTCTCTCTGGATGCAGCAGAACCGGATTCGGCAGAAAGCGACAATGCCGGCGAAGTAAATGACGCAGTTCCGGAAGAGATCATCAGCGAAAGCGAAAATGAATGGGAAGAGGAGTGAGAAACATGGCGATCAAAGAGGCACACATTGTTCTTGCACGCTGCCCCCAGTGCAACCGGCACTTATACGGCATCCGAGTCGAAAAGCAGCCAGACCACTGGGCACTGACATGGGCGTTCCCGATTGACGAGAGCAAAGCAAAATCGGAGGGTTACGACGAAACTGTTTTGAACGGAACGTTTCACCCGTCCCCCAATTATAACGGCTGTCCCTTTTGCGGAACCAAAACTTTTTTACACTGTCCACGCTGTTCCAAGATTACCTGCTACCATGGGGAATCCTATGCAACGTGTGCCTGGTGCGGATTATCCGGGGAAACAAAAGCACAAAACAACATGTCGCTAAAAGGCGGCAGTATGTGAGAAAAGAGGAATCTGATTATGAAGTGCAGCAAATGCAATAAGACATGGAGCTTGTTTGACGAAAAATTGTCAGATAAGCAGCATTGTCCCCATTGCAAAGAAAAATTTATCTCTAAGTTCCAGTATTTCGATTCGGTTTCGGAGGGAATTGCCTACTGTCTGGAAATGGGCGGAAAGGAAATCCTGAAAAACAAATCCAAAATGAACGCCTACATCAATGACCTGATGGGCAATGATTTTCCGGATCACAATCTGGTGAAAAACGCCATCGACAGCGACATTGGTTCGATTCTGATCGATGCAGACGAAAAGGACGAAAAAGCAAAACAGGCTGCCGTACAGCAGGCCATTGGCAGACTGATTCGTGAATTCTCGACAGAGAAAAAGAAAGCCGAAGAAGTTGTCACGTATTTTACAGACGCACTGCAATGGAAACTTCCCGCAGCGGCAGCGGAAAAAACAGGGGCTGTGAATGCAACAGCGATTCCGGCTGCACCGAAGCCCGCTGCAAAAGCCGCCGCACCGCCGGCACAGGAACAGCAGCCGGCAGTGTCGAATGCTTCTCGGACAAGCCCGAATCCGGCAAGTCAAAATGCAACATTTTCACCTGCTGCACCCGGAACTGCAGCACCTCAGAATGCTGCAATCGCCGGTCAGCCAAATCCTACTGCAACTCCAAACGGACAGAATCCTCGGCAGCAAGCACCGAACGCTACCTTTCAGGGTGCACAGCCCTATCCTGTCCCGCCGGTGCCGAACGGACAGGCTTATCCCAACGGAACGATTGCACCGCAAAATGCAAACGGCGCACTTCAAAATAATCCCAACGGCACTCTGAATCCGGAAAATGCTGCCGTCAAAAAGAAAAAGAAGTCGCCGCTTGGCTGCCTGATCGCAATCCTGATTCTGCTGCTGCTTCTCGCCGGATTGGTCATCTGGTATCTGATGAGCCACAAAAATGAACCGGAGCAAACGGTGTCCACTCCTGCCATCGTCGCCGAAGTCGAAGAGAGCAGCGAAGCATCCACCGAACCGGAAACAGAATCCAAAGAAGAGACCACAGAAAAAGCGACAGAGACAGAGTGCACAACGGAAGCAACAGAGGAACAGACAACAGAGAAAACAGCTGGCAATACGGCAACTTATGGAGTAAAATCTTTAGCACATTTTAATACACATGATGGAACATATAAAATTCAATATAATCCGGTAAACAATAGAATCTACTATATGCAAGACGAAGCTAAAATCATGTATTACGACCTGAATACAAATAAAACAGAAACAGCGGTTGATTTATCCGAAAGCGATTACCGAGATGCATTCAAAACATATGGGGTGAATCCGTATACCGGAAAGCTTTACCTGAATGTTCAGAATGAAAATATTGGTATTTACGATGTAGAGGCAGATAAAAGTGTATGCTATATAGAAGAGTCTTACAACGTTGTTTCGCCAACAGCTTTTACTTTTTTGTCAGAAAATGAAGCCTTTACAAATGGATATCAATTTTCTTTGGATACGGGTGATGTTCTCGCTTCCGGAAAAGTTCCTTATGTAGGTTATCCTTCCTTCTCTTATCCTTTTTTGTATAATGATGAATATTATTATTTGACTGCTCTTTCAAGCAGCGTTGATGATAAAATTAGTATTGTAAAAACGACACAGCTGCTAACTTCGGACGGAGAATATTCTGAAAAAATAAAAACAAACATTGATGAAAATCCGTTCTTTGTAGACACAGATGCCGTGTATTACATGACAGAAGACCATTCCATCTATCAGGTGAATCTTGACTATCAGGAATCTGATACAGGTGCCTTAAATAAAAAAAGTGACGAAAACCATGATATCCTAATCATAGATGGCAAAGACATCGAAAACTCCGGCACCAATTATCTCAGCGACAACATTGTAGCTTTCACCAAAATTGACGACTCCACATTCGCCGTTCTGGACGGTCTGGATAACTCCCTGAAATTGGTTTCGGCAAAGTAAGCCTTTTCTTACAAATTTCAACCCTATCACATAAAAAATCCGGCAAGGTTTTCCCCCAACCTCACCGGATTTTTTCACATCTCCCCTACTCTATCAGCTTCCCCTTACCGATTCCGCCGCAGCGGCTCCTTTACATAGTATGACTCCGCATCATGCTCCATTCGCAGGTCATATTCCTTGACCGGAACATACAGATTATGCTCTGGAAAATCCCTTTTCCGCATCGAGATCCATTTCTTGTCATGTTCCGGATGTCTGGGAATTGGAAGCTCCGGCATATTCTTTCGATAGATACACCGAATGTTCGGGTGCAGCCATAGATGATTGACGCAAAAGCGATATGTTTCTTCGATATCATCTACATACTTTGCCAGCTGTATGGTACTTTCCGCTTTTTCCTCAGCCACGGCAATACGAGCAAATGGTTCTGCAAATTGCAGATGATCCCAATCATTTTCCCTGTCACAATTCGACACCACCGGCATGACTTCGTCAATTTTATCCTCCGGTATTTGCCGCTTTTTCGGATAATACTGCACAATACAATAGGCTCCCAGCAGACGGTTCAAATCGCAGTATACAGACTCCGCACAAGCCAGCAAGCCAAAATCCACACACAAATCACGGAATTGACTGCTGCCCCATGTGGTCAGATAGCTAAAGTATTTCACCTCTTCCTGCACAGTCACACCATCCCAAACCGCAAGAATCAGTTTCAGATGATAGTCGCAGCAATCCTCGTAAAGCAGATAATCTGTCACCATTGCCTTGTATCCTATTGTAAATTCGTTTGGTTTTCGTTTTTTCTGAGACATTGAAAATTCCTCCCGTTTCGTTATTGGCTGCAATGCTTTTGCAACCGCAGTATCAGTATAACACTTTGAATTTTCAGTTTGTAAAAACGAGTTGTTTTCGGAAAGGTGCTGCGAAAACCACATCACTTTTCTCACCCGTATCAACCCCCAACCTCAAATATATATTATAATTCCGGTAAGGTAAATTCTTTCAGCCTTACCGGAATTTTTGTTTTTGGAGGAACTTGAAATGGAAGAAGAAGTAAGAATCTGTGACTACTGCGGAAGAGTGCTTGCGGAGGGAGAAGGCACACCGGTAGACGATGAGCTGCTCTGCGATGACTGTGTTGAGGAACACTGTGTCACCTGCGACCACTGCGGCGAGACGATCTGGGAACAGAACAGCGTCTCCGATGAAGACACCTGCCTTTGCCAGGACTGCTTTGATGCCCACTACTATCGATGCGAATCCTGCGGGCAGATCGTTCCGGAAAGCATCGTCTGCTGGCACAGCGACTTGCCCTACTGCGAAAGATGCTTTGACGAATTTGAGGACGAGATCGAGGAGTACGGCTACAAGCCCACACCCATTTTCTACGGAAACGGAAAGCGATACTTTGGCGTAGAACTGGAAGTGGATGAAGGCGGCAAGGACAACGACAA
>JABLTO010072378.1_pt1 | contig 33999 bp, 79 predicted proteins | sample 7160091 | NCBI WGS metagenome assembly JABLTO01 (sample SAMN14651225, study PRJNA627086) | human gut metagenome | isolation source: feces | host: Homo sapiens
AATGTCCAAAATCAAGGATATCACTTTAGTGTAGGTGTCTAAAAAATAGGCACTACACTAATTCAAAATGTCCTTGACAAAGGGGACAGTTTACTACTAACGTTCTTCGTTTCACTATTCTTTTTCCATTACAATAATTACACTTTTCTTCCCAAGATTGATCTTCGTAACAATTTAATCTTTTTGAACATTGTATTTTCCCATTACCATTACATATGGGGCAAATAATATTTTCAAATTTTTCTAATACTTTCATTTATTTTTCTCACCTGTTCATGTTTATCTTCTCTCTCATAATTGTAAACACCAACTACTTTTGCTATTTCTATGCAACATTCATAATCATCCAAATCAGGTGATTACAATAACTCAATAATTTTATTTACTTTTTCTTCATCACTCATATTTTCACCTCTTAATCATTTCTCAAATTCTTCGCCAGTTGCACAATCATTTTTGACAGGAATTTTATCACTGTTATTTATTTCTTTTATGATATCTTTTGCAAATTTAACTGACATAGTTCACTTTACTTCCTTGTTAGTCTAATTATCATCTCTACAAGTCTTTCCTTACTCATAGCATGTAAATGCTCTCTCTTCTCATCATCTGAGCAGTTTTTAATAATTTTTAAATCACTCTCTGGCATTTTTAATATCCTCCTTATATTTTTTCTAACTAGGCTGGTGGGACTTGAACCCACAAAACCTGCGGTCAAAGCGCAGTGCGTCTAACCAATTTCGCCACAGCCCATTAGAGATGGTGTGGAATTTCACCACACCAAGTTATTCTCTATTTACTGGTCTGAATCAGCATCCTTTGTAACTACAGTATCGCTACCCTGTACTGTAACCCATCCATGTTTAAGTCTTGCTTCTGCCTCTTTCATACGAATGAGCTGATCAGTAATTGAACTGTTAATCTTTGCATTTGCGTCTGCCTCTGCCTCTGCTGCGATAACCTTTGCGTCTGCATCACCCTGAGCTTTTGTAACCTCTGCTTCAGCGTCAGCTTTTGCCTTATCAATATTTGTCTGATTCTGAATTGCCTGAGTCTCTGCGTCCTGTTGAGCCTTAATCTTAGCATTTATAGCTTTCATTGTATCTTTATCCACATCAATATTGATTAAAGATACGTTACTAATTGTAATACCATACGGCTCAAATTTCTTTGCAAGATAATCTGAAACTGCACTATTAATATTCGCTCTTTCAGAACCAAGAATATCGGATACTTTGTAATTTGCAACAATCTCTTTAGTCCAAGAAACAATATTAGGTTTGATAAAACTATCTCTTACCTCTTTACCACTCTGACCTTTAAATCTTGTAAAAACGTCTGCAACACTATTTTGTTTATACTGGTATGTATAAGTAAGCTCTAAAGTCATTGACTTACCCTCTGATGAACTTGCTGTAAAACTATCATCGTCTGGTGAATCTCCCTTTTTAGAAGCTGTTAGATATGACTGCTCAAGACCAACTGTATATAATGTTGTCTTTACCATTGGACTCTTCCAATGCCAACCTTGATCAAGTATCTTTTTCTCTACTCCACCGTTCGCATTGTACTGAACTGCTGCATAGCCAGCAGGTACTCTTACTAAAGATTTCATACATATGATTACTCCAATTACAAGTACAATTGCTGCTACAAATCCTCCTAGTTTCTTCATTCTTTTGTCTCCTTTTCATCTTTATTTATTTCTTCTATCACACTATTTTTTATTATCTTATAGATAAATGAGCCTATTTTTGTAAAAAATGGTGACAGTAAAAACCATAATATTAATAGTCCTATAATGACCAAAATCATCAAAACTGACATTTGATTATTCTCCTTATTTTAATGTTGATATTCCTAATTTCTCTTCTAATTTTCTTTTTTCTCTTTCCATTTTATTTAATTTAATTATCAAAGAATCATAGTTATTAATTACATCACAAGCTGCCATCATACTTTCTGCTAAATTTCTTATATATTCTTCTTCATGGCGGCAAATCTTCTGTAAGTCTTTAATATTTGCTTGCCCATTAAAAATTTTTATCAATACATTTGCTAACTCTTTTTGATTATTTGGTGAATAATTAAAATTCACGCTCCAAGAAAAAGGAATATTGGGTAATTTTTCTATTCTATTAATTTCAGTTTTTAGGCTATTTATTTGTACACAAGTTTCTCTTAGTTCTTCTAATAGAGATTGCTCTTTATTCTTTTTATCAAACATATTATTACCTCAACAACAAATATTTTAACCAATCAGGTATATCAGCATTTACAACCATACTAAATATCCCAATGTTTGCTAATATAGCGAGTATCGTAATTACTATAAATATTCCTATAATAAATAACTTATCTTTCATATGTATTTATTCTCCCCTTGCCAACTTATATATCCAAGTATCAACAGTTTCTGTAAATCATTGCCATGAAAACCTGTTACATCGCAAAATGCACCAAGTATTTCTGTATCTTCATGTGTTATTGCATGATAATTTACACTATTACATTCTTCTAAGTGATTCATATTTCCATTTTGGAAAAATGTGTCTTGTAATATTTCATATTCAGTATTCGTCATATTTTATGCACCATATCTTTCCAGTTCATCTAAAATTTTCTCAGCTTTAATATTGTGTTCATCACATTTTTTAGATAATAGATTCATTATCGAAACATAAAATTTTATCACCGCAAGATGAAATCTAAATCTAACTTCGTTCATACTCATCCTCCAAACATTTCATGCCGTATAACCATTCAGAAAATCCAACGACACCTGCGACCAATGTAATTTCCAAAATCCATTCCATATCTATAACCTCTGATTCTTGGCAATACGTTTAATTTTCAAATCTTTTGGAATATCCATTGGTCTGAAATCAGACCTTATAATCCTTGATATAATTACTGGCTTAACACCACATTTGGTATAACACATGACTATATCTCCTACCGATATATTCTCCATAAACATATTCCATTTCTCAGAAGTCGGAACTCTCCAAACGTATTCTTTATCACTCTGCTGATTTGGGTGCTTGCCATATATGTATGTAACTACTTTTTTATTCTCTCTTTCATATCTATATTGTTTGACATGTTCCACATCAAACTCTTTAAGCACTAAATATCTTATGTATCCATCTACCAATTCTTTTTTATGGTTGATTATAATTGGCTTGTCCAGTTCTCCATACTTAAGGAAATATCTCTTTACTCTGTTCATCTTTGCCTCATTTGGTACAGACTCGGCAAGATAATCTGGGATTATAATGTCTGCTAACTTCATATTTATTTGTTCTCCTTTATGTATTTATGCATTTGCCATCTTGTCAAAACTTCTCTTCATGAAGTCATAATTTACTTTCTGAGATGGACTAAACTTTTTTGTATTCTTATATTTATTAATCCATTCCTCAAACTTGTCCTCATTTTCATTCTCACAAGCGTATGCCATTAATGCTATTAAAGCTGTCTGACACTGCTGATAAATTGGCGCATTGACTTCTATGCCGTTGTGGTCAAAACAATAATCAACAAGTTCCGAATAAGCATTTACGTCATCGTCTGTTGCTTCTGAATTTGCATTTTTCTGCACAAATGAGAGTGTTGTCTCTTCACTTACATTATTCTCTGTTTCTGTACTATCAATATGTAAAAATTCATTCATAAGAGTTATAATATGTTCTACTTTTTTCTCAATTACGCTCTTATCTTTTGTATGCTTATCTGCATCTAACTCATTCCAAGTAATATCATTTACCTTTTCTTCTTTTAAAGTCTCAGAAAATGCTTTTATAAATTTTCCAAATTCTTCATCAGGGCGATTTAATTTTGTAAACTTATCAAATACCTTCATCCAAACTACTATATCTTTAGCAACAAATAGTTCTGCTATCTTAGGGCTATTAAGTTTATCAGAATAAGGTTCGATCCGATTAAAATATTCTTCAATTTTTAAGAATTCATCAGTAGATGAGTTGTCATTTAAATAACTACACATCTTTTTTGGATCTTTTTTCCATTCATTCATATGGAATACACCCATAACTGATTCAGAAATAATTCTCTCCCAATTTCCTTTATGTTTTTCGTTCTCGGTAAGAGCTGTTCCATTCATAAGAAACTTATTATTATCTTTAATTCTTTTAATTTCGTTTGCATATTTACCGACATATGTAAGAGATTTTTGAGATACATTCATTCCAGCATGGTTATTATATAGATTGACTAATTCAGATGTTCCTTCTGTAGTACAGTCTTGATATATAGTTATCATTAAAGGACATTTATTGAATTTTCTCTGTAATTCAACAGGTAAATCATCGTAGGTTTTCTTTCTTAAATCAAACTCCACTGTTTCCCATATAACTTCACCATTCTCGTTTCTAATTATTTTATTGTTTTCATCAAGTTTCTTTCTATCATATGTAACAATTGGATTACGAATCTTGACTGAAACTTTATAATTGTCATATTTAAATCTCCTAAGAGCTTCTGTTCTTTGGTTTCCATCTACAATATAAGTAGTAGTTATATCACCTTTGTTTTCTTCTGCAAGAATTAAATTAGGTATAAATACTTTTTGTGAAGTTGCTGAATAAATCAAATTATCAATCATTTCAGCAGTCCAAACGAAATCTCTTTGAACAGCTTGATTACTATTAATTGTTTCATCCTGGACATCATCAATATATTGTCCAATATTAGTAGCTTCCATTCTGAATTCACTCATCCTTCATACCTCCTAAATAAGCGTCTTATGTACTTTGTTCTCTTGTTGTCTGTTATTGTCTTCATATTATCTTTATATGTATTCTTATCAATTCCTAAAGTATTGGTTATCTCATTTTCTATATACCCTTCTGCTAACATATGAATTATTGCTAACTGCAACTTTGATAATCCTTTAAGATATTTCACCATTTCTGGACTCCACTCAAAATCATCAGCTATTTTGTCAGGAATTTTGTCTTTTAGATTATTATTTTCATCATCATATGTAGCATCAAATGATATTACTTTCATATATTTAGGCTTTTTCTTTTTTCCTGTTGGATCATTCTCATCTGGTATCATAATAATTTTTCCATTAACATCGGTCATTATTGGACTACGCTTTGCCCTACAATGATTGTCCCTATGCCAATCTCTAATACTTCTTGCAACATTACCAATAAAAAATGTTTCAAATTTAGCAGAATTACCATCATAAGCTATTATTGATTCACATAACACTTTAGTTGCATCATCATATATGTCCCCATATTCAAAATTTCCTTTGGTGTATCCACCAATCATGGGATTAACAATTCTTTTTAAATGACACATCTCATTGTTTAGATAATAATCAAGCGTTTTTAATTCTTCTTCTCCGAAAAGTTGAAAATACTCTCTCCATTCTTCGTCTTTCATTTTTTTACCACTCTCCTTATGTTTGATATTTAATTATTCTCCGTTTCCTATCTCAACTATTCGATATCTGTATTTACGACTAAATAATCCATTTATCGCTTTTTGTGTTCTTTCTTTGCTGACTTTAGTGGTATCTACTTCAGCTATCACATTATGTATAATGACCATCTCATCCTTAAGATCTCGTCTATTTTTTCGATTGGTACGAATTCTCTTATAAAATATCCAACCTCTGTAAAGATCAACTGGCTTTTCCAACTCTACCTCATGCAAAATATCTATCAATTCTTCGTCAGCTCGCTTCAACTCAATTTCGAGTTCTTTATATCTTTTTGCTGCATCACTGAGAATTCGTTCACATTCGCCAAACTTATCAACCCAAGACTTGACTGATTCAGCAACTTCATATCCATCATTACCTTTAATTGATGTTTTAGTTGCTTCAACAATTCTCTCAACTGGTGTCTGTATCTTAATATCAGGAATACATTCCAACTTAAAATGCAAACGTCTCATGGATTTTGGTAGATGCTCCAAGATATTTTCTACCTTTTGTTTTGGAAATGTATCTCTAATTTTCCTTGAACAAGCGACTGGTTGTCCATTATTGAGCCTTATGTATACACCATTGTTGTTTACAATTGCGTATTCCAATTTCTATCACCCTTTCTTCTTATTTATAATAAGAGGCATCAAGGAGTTGAACCTTACATAATTTGACTTTCCTGTAAAGCTGATGCCTCATCCGTTAGTGGATTAAACTATGGTAGAACTATAGCAGCTACACATTCTGCTCTTACAAGGCAATATGTATGTACAAAGAAACAAGTACCTTGCGTACTGCACTTACATCGGGTGTGATTCAGTGCATAACGGGGCTACTGGGATTCGAACCCAGAAATACATGGATCAAAACCATGTGCCTTGCCATTTGGCGATAACCCTATAATTTATTAAATTTTGATTAAATATGTGAAAAATATGCTGAATTGCTTGAATTTAATTGACATTCCATCAATTTATATGTATTATAATTATGAGCGTATTCCAGTACGTTCATAATACAATTCAACCAAATATTTTTAGGAAAGTCGAGCTAGTGTTCCAGCACTATGATGCTCGGCTTTCTCTTTTTGTATCTCACATTTTATATATTAGAACGTTCGTTCGATTTTGTCAATACTTTTATCGAACATTCATTCTGTTTTTTATATAATATCACGTTACGAGTCCCAAATTCTGCTCTCGTAACTATTTTCTTGAAAGAATTGTATGTAAATATCCCCTTGGCGTTTCTTCTTGGATTTCTGAAAAAACTTTAAGCCCATTGGAAAATTCATCACATACCCTTGCGATGCTTGCAGCTTCTTCCAAGATATTTGTGCAGTCGCAAAATTTCTTTTTACAAAATCCAACATTCACATCAGGTTTTGCTAAATCCTGCTTCGCTACTAATACAATAGCATCTTTTTTTGCAAACTTTTTCGCTTCTTCCAGCGACATTTTAATATATTCCATATTAAGCCTCCTCTAATTGCCCGAAATTAGCATCGTATACTGCTTTGACTTTTATTTTCTCTTGTAATTTAGTGATAGTACCTAACTTCTTCATTATTCTCTTTTTTGAAACTTGCCTAACGCATTCACCAAGAATCATTGAATCTTTAGTTAATCCTTTGCCTAAATCCTTATGAAAGAAAGAATGTGTCGGTTGCTGAAGATGTTTTATTTTACTTGTAAATGGAATTACAATTGTTGTATCAGAATAAATATTGCCATAAGCATTCTGAATTACAACTGCTGGTCTTATACCGCCTTGCTCTCCAGCAAAGACCACATCTCCGAAATCAACTCTTACAATATCAAAAGTATTTATTTCCATATATCACATCCTCCTTTCTTATATTGAGTATTCATAACTACCTTGGATTACCTTTGATACTTCGTATTATATACCTATACATATTATATGTCAACATATAATATTGAAAAATATAATATTTTTTGATATTATATTAATAAGTAATTCACATGGAGGTATTATATATGAAATTAAATGTGAAACAAATTCTTGAAAAACAAGGCAAAACTCCATATTGGTTATCTAAGGTTACAGGAATTTCTAACAATAATATTAGCAATATTTGCAATGGTGACACAAAAAGTATTCGACTTGACACCATTGAGAAAATATGTCATGCACTAAATTGCACACCAAATGATATTTTCACCAACGACAATAATAAATAAATTTAACGAGATCAAATGGTTGCACTTCCATTGCTTTAGCAACCAAATCAAGTACAGCTAAGTCAGGAACAGCACTTCCATTTTCCCATTTACTGATTGTACTTGGTGCAATGTCAGACATTTTCGCAAGTCCTCTTACTGTTATTCTCTTTTCAGTTCTGATTTTCTTTCCAATATATTTAACCATAATCACATCTCCATTAATTTTTCTCTCATACCAACAGCTCCGTTTGCATAATTATTAACTGTTGTATTTACACTACTATGCCCCAACTGTTGCTGCACAAATGCAAGATTTCCATTCTGATTCATTATACTAGCATAATAATGTCGCATCATATGTGGAGTGATACCATTTCCATAATTCTCAAATATCTGTTTGATATTTCTTTCCGTGGTACGTGTGCCATTCTTATTTACAAACACAGCTTCCGTATCTACAATATTATCCAATGTATTTCTGTACTCTAGCCATTCTTTTAATGCTTTCAGGGCAGATCCAGTAAGATATACAGGTCTTTTTTCAGTTTCCCTTTGATATCCTTTTGGTAAAACCATAATATGTGACATATCATTAAGATCAATATATTCACTATTTTCATCTAAATGCAAATCTGATAAATCCAAGCCAGCAAGTTCAGACTCTCTTATTCCAGTTCCTCTTAAGACACGAAAAATAGCAATATTCCTATTCCTTACACATTCATCCTTTTTCCACATTATTTTTTCTTCCATATCATTAAGCTGATTTTCTGTTGGAAGTTTTTGTGTTAAGTTGTTTTTAGAAGATATCCCTTTATATTTTATTTGTTTACTAAAATCTTCCATACTGTTATAGAGTTCTCTCAATAAACATTCTCTATATGAATATACATTTTTTATAAAACTTTTTATAATATTCTTTCTTGTTTCCGTTGTGGTTGGCGACATTCCATTTGTTTCCTTATATCTAAGGTATGAACTAATATTTTGTGGTCGCAAGTCACTAAAATCAGAAACTTCTATTTCAGAAATTGATTCCTTATTAATGATATTACTTTCAATCAACCACTGTAAAAAATCTTTAATTGCCACTAAATAATTTAACGCTCCGTTCTTACTTTCCAATTCATTCAAGTAATCTCTTAAGAACTGTGGTGCGTTTAACTCATCCAACTTTCTATTAAGTTTTTCAGCATTTTTATTTTGTACTTCTATCTTATAACACATAATTATCACTCCTTTGTGTAATCTGTTATCGCTTTTGCAATAGCTTTAGCTGCTCTTTTACTTTTTAATGATCTCTGAATAGATTCTGCATTCCAAGAAACATCACTGAACTCAGCTAATTCACCACCGCAATTCCAATTCGGAATACTAAAGAATCCCCCATTCACATACTCACCGAAAATTACACTATAATAATTTCCATTATACTCAACACCTATATGGTGAATATTTTCAACATAAGCATCACCATTATAACCGATTTTATAATTTTCCATATTAATCAACCTCTCTTTCCTACATATATATTCTCTGTTTTCCATTCAGGTAGCAGCTCATTATTCTCATCATAATATTTTGACTTAATTTTCTTCGCATATTCCATTCGCTCGTCAAAATCATCGCACCACCTAACTTCAAGATTTTTAGTTCTCATTTGTAACTTTGTACATAGACAACACAAGTTTTTTACATGATCCTTTTCTCTCATATTCGGTCTACGAATTTTATCACCAACTTGATTTTTACTAAGACATCTTAAGCAGATAAACTCACTTGCTCTGCTCGTATTGTCGTGTCGTTTACTCATATTCATTACCTCATTTTCTGTACTAAAAAAGAAGCAGTTAATTTCTGCTTCTCTAACGTCTATAATAATTGACATAAATGCCAGTTTTGTTTAATTTTATTTACTTTATGAAAACGCCAAATTTTTATTGAATTATTTTACCATCTTCGTTATCCGCTAAATCTATCATCCAATTTACTTCATCACCTAATCCTGTATAGCTGCTTACTAAATCTATTGCCTTTTCTTCTGACACAGCTTTTGCAACATAAAAATAATTGTTGTCATAGTCTCTCAAGATATATAAATTCTTTTCTTTTTTCAAATCATCACCTCTTCCAACCTGCTTTGAAAGCAATTTTTCATTGGGTTATTCTTCTAACATTTTCTCAACTTTATCAAGCTGTGACTGATCCATTGACTTTCCAGTTCTATTGAGCATTAAGAAATATTTTAATACTGCCTTTCTATCTGCTTCTCTTACTTCTCCTTGCACAATATGATGGTTTAAGAAAACATTTTTATCTTTAGCCGATAAGTCATTGTAATAAACTCCGTTATATGGAAATCTATTCTCATAAAAATCAATAATTGTGCTTAATCTCTGCTTACCATCAAGTATTTCATATCCATTACCTGTCTCAGACCATTTCTTATCATCTAAATGAATAAAAGCAAATTTACCTATATCAATATTATTAAAAATACTATCTATAAGTAACTGTTTGTCTTCTAATTCCCAAACATACCCTCTCTGATATTCAGGGTTCATATCTACTCCAAAAGCATAATACTTGTGGATAAGAGATTCAACCATTGAATTATTAAAATTAATTTTTACATTCTGATTTTTACTAAACTTTGAATTTCCATTAGTAAGTGGTCTAACGCTAGTCCATCCAGCAACTCTATATACTTCTCTATCATAAGGATTTCCATAATTTTCTTCAGTAGAAATACAATGTAAACCATACACCTTTCCATCATACAACACTTCTTTTACTGTACAGTCTTTTAATGCACCATATTTTACCTTATCTCCTACTTCAAATTTATAGGTTGGCTCATTCAGATGTGGTACTTCATCTTTAATAAGGCTTAATTCATTTTCTCTTTCTTGCTGTAACTGTTCTTCTATGGTTAATTCTTTATTTACTTTCTTTCTCGCCATTTAATCATCTCCTTCTATTTACCAAGAAAGCGTCATTTACTACACTGGTTTATATTTTTGACGATTTACTTTCTGTCTTTCTTCAATAATAAGATTCAAAACAATTGTTAGTCTTCTCTTTTTATTTGAGGAATCAGCCTCTCCGTATATCTTAGTCAGTTTACCCTCATATTCTTGTTGTAAGCTGCATAATTCTCTTTCATACTCTATCAATTCTTTTAATGTCATATTTGTCATTATATCGCCTCCTATCTCTCAGTTACAATTAATTTCTCTATATCGTACCTGCAATCAATCCAATGTTCATATAATCCAATGTTTTCATCTGTCGGCTTTCTTGTTACTGATGAAATATAATTATCAAATTTAATGATTGCGTTATACATTTTCTCAAGGTCTTCTTTTGTGATCTCGTCAGTACTTCTAAATTCTTTCATTATATCACCTCTTCCAATCTTCCAAGTAAATCATTCTTTCTTAGTCTTCTAATATCTCTTCTGGCTCTCTTTCTTCAAACTCCGACCATCTTACGTCATCTGTATTGAAATCGCTTTCTGTACATTTTCCATCATCATAAAAAGAAATTTCACCATTTGCGTACAATTCGTGTACTGCTTCTGATATATTCTCTTTCATATCAAAACTTGGCAAATCGTCTTCGTGATCCTTTATCCATTGTTTTACTTTCTGAACATCTTCATCATTTAAATGCACTGTATAATATGTTGTAGCTATAACTTCTATTTTCATTTCCATAAAGCCACCTCCGAAACCAGAATGAAAGTCGAATTTCTAGTTATACATACTCATAGTTAATTTTTCTATCACTTATAGTTATCATGCCTTTATCATCTATCTTATTGAATAGAAATACAGAATGTTCTGCAATATCTGATAAATTCAGTGCCAAGCTATTAACACCAATAAAATCACCGGAAATTATAACCGTTTCAAAATACCCTTCTTCTTTACTCGTATTGAATGGAATTCCAATAGTCAATTCATCTGATATATCTACTACTTTTTTATATTTATTTTCTTTTTTAATTTCTGCAAAAGTAATAACAGCCATATCTCCTGACTGAGTATACCCAATAATATCATCATTATCATCATATATTGGATATGACTTATTCATTTTAATAAGCTTTCCCTTAAAATCAGAATAATTTATCATACAATTATCTCCATTTCTCCACTTGAAAGTTAAATTTCCTTACCAAATACTACTTTTATCTTGAGGTTTACCAGTTTTAATTTCAAGTTTTCTGGTTTCACAACATTTTTCTACGCTTGCTTTGATATTCTCTTTAACGCATAAACAACTGTTCTCATTATCGCATGTCGCAAAAATGTCATTAAGTATAACATGAACACCCTCAATCGAATTAACATCTATCTTGTTTCCAAATTCATCCGTATATATAATTTTTTTTGACATATTTCATTTCCTTTCCATTCAAAATTAAAATTAAAGTTCTTTGGCTTTTACTCACAAAAATTCTTAGCCCATAAGATACTTCCATCATTATTACAAGTTAATTCAATCCCATATTTTGTTTTAAACCATATATCAAGCCATTTCAGAAAGTCTTTTGTAACGTTAATAATGCAGCTACTAACACAATTCATATTTGGCAATGCAATTTCCATGTGTGGTATATGTGAATATTCCGTTGCTCCCTCATATTCATATCTAAATGGGCAACCTTTAACTACTAATTCATTATTCAATTCCATTACCATTTCTCTTGTTATCTTCATACTATTACCTCCATTCTTAAACCCATAGTAAACTATTATTTACTTGTTTCCATTCTACACAATATCATTCAACAACTCAATCGCTTCATCAAGCTTCTCACTCGCTTCTTCCATATCATCAATAGCATCTTCAGAACACATTCCTCTGTAACCGCTCTGTAATCCTTCTGGCATGTTATCAAATGCATCCTGTTCTTCACTTAATATAGAAGATAACTTTTTGCTTGCTCCTTTTAAGTAATTGTTTGCAAAATCAATTTGCGTTTTAATTTCTTCTAGTCTTCTTCGTCTTGTATCATTCATGTAAATTACCTATTCCTTCCCCATAAATCATCTAATACTTTTTGGTCACTTGGTATATTCGAATAACTGATTCCAACAGTCTGCAACTTATAGTATTCTTCTTTTGTAATGTCAATTCCATAATCTCCTTTAACGGTTTCTCTGTAATCGAATTTATCTTGGCATTCAGGTCTGAAGTACCATTTCTTATAAATTGGTTTATCTCCATGTTCCCATGCAAAAAGACAAGTAATTGTTCTTCCTGTCGCAATTTCCGTTGTAACCGATCTTCCAAAATAAGGATTGTACTGGATATAAGCTAATTTGCCACGCTCAATTGCATCTTGCTTTTCACGTTCACTCATTTCGAATAACTGCTGTGTACCCCTTCCATAAGAAGTGTTGTACACTTTACTGCTATTCACTCCAACAGTTGAATATAACTTAACTCCATTCCTGTCCGTTGTCTCAACTCTTTTTACTCGCTCACCATTGATATAATCATTGCATAATCTGTCCATATAATGAACATTCCCATCTTTATCAACTGTACGAGTTGTTTTCTTCATGTCATAATTATCATAAGCTGCCTTTGCAGCACTTGCACCAAAGATTCCTAAGAACGCTAATAGTCCTCCGAACATAATCATCAACCACCTTTCTTATTTTATATTACTATTTTCTCCACTTTTCCATTTCGTCAACCGACTTCTTATTTAAGTTATTATACATATCTTGTCTCTTACGAGATTCTTCCTTTTGGCTTGCTTTCCAAGGAAGATAAATACATAAGTATCCTGCAATCAAACATCCAATTAATTCTCCCATAATGATTACCTCCGTTTTTCTTTAACTAATTATATTATATCGTATTTATAGCAACCTGACCATTACTTTGTTGTCGCTTCCCTTAATAGTCTTGTTGACATTGCATACGAAATTTTCCTATGAAATAAAAATTCAAGTTCAAATAAATCTATATCAGGATACTTCTCACATAATTCATTAACAACCTTTTGTGTAAACGTTTCCATGTCTTTAGGTGTCCAAATAAATTGACCTTTTTCGTTTCTTGGTATAGTTTTTCTTTTCATATTTGTTTCCTTTCTAAATTTCCGTTTCATTGTAAATTATTTAAGCATAATACAAAGAACTTTTGCATTTTTATCTCCATACCAATCCTCAAAATCAGCATAAAAATCACAATTTGCCATTAATGTATTATTATAATCTTCCTGATTCATCAATTCATATAAACCTGCTTCCATATCTTCTGTATAATTCCCGTGTGGCGAGTCATCGCTAAGATTTACACAATTATCTGTATGAAAATGATTTGGATAATAATGTCCACTACTCAATGGTTTGTAAACTTCTAAGTCTACGTATTCTCCTTTATACAATTCTTTTACTTCTGCAATAGTCATATCAAAGTTCCTCCTTAAACATAAAATATTTTATTAATTTTCTCTGTGAGTCTTTCATTTTCTGAATCTAAATGAGCATATATCTTTAAAATAGTATTTACATTTGAATGCCCCATGAGCTTCGCAGCTTGTTTCAGTGATACATCTGAATAATACAAAATAGTAGCATAATTATGTCTAAATATATGTGCTGTTAGTTTTGAATTTGCGTTTATACTACTATCTATTTTCCCAACTATATATTTCCACATTTTTGCATATTCACTGTCTTTAAGATATTCTCCATTTACATTAAAAAAGAGCTTATCATCAATTGTTCTCATATATGATATAAGCTCTTTTAATAAAAATTCAGGTATAGGTACTTTTCTATTGCTTGAATGTGTTTTTGGGTTTCCACATACCGGCTTTCCTTTAACAAAATGTAATGATTTATTTATAACTAATTCGTTATTTATAATATCATTCTTTGTCAAAGCTAACGCTTCTCCTTTTCTTAATCCACATCCATATAACACATGAATAAATATCCTACTCATTGAATCACAATTGATATTTTGAACCGCTATTTTCTCTTCTTTTGTTAATGCTCTTTTTTCATTAGCTTCATAATACGGAGCTTGAATAAAAGTATATAAATTCTTATCAACAATGCCTTCTTCTTTTGCTATTTTAAATATTTGCTTGAGCGTCAACAAAATATGTTTACATGTAGCTGGATTAGAAATTCTTTTATTAATAATCTGTTGAAGATCAGAAATTGAAATATTATTCATTTCTTTTTCACCAATTTCGGGGATAAGATGATTTTCTATTATATTTCTATATAATCTCTGTGTGTTATCAGATTTCATACTTTTAAAAGTTATTAGCCAATCCATTGAATAATCTTTAAATAACATATCATCCCTTCCTTCCCATTCCTTAGTAAATCATCGTTTCATTGTTTCTTATAATCCCAATCAATATTAATTCCACATATAGGACAGTTAGGAGTTCCTTTTGAAAATGAAAACTGATTAAATTGTTTGTCTTTATCAAACAATCCAGATGAGTGTGAATAAAACTTTCTATATTCATTTCCCAAGCTTTCACACAAAGGACAACCATATTTAATATATTCTGGTTCACCATCTTTTTCATAATGATGTTCAACTGGTTTTACTTTTACTTTTTGTTTTCCGACACTTTTTGCCCCGCAAACCTTGAATAATATATCTGATTTTATTAATGCCATATTGTCAACCTCCATTCTTCACAGTAAATCCTCATTTCTTATGATTTTTTATTCCCCCCAATTTTCTTCCACATTCAGGACAATATTTTATTGGAATGTAAATAGAACCAACACCTTCGCCGTTAAAATAACCAGGACAAGTGAGAATCAATTCTGGAGTAGCGGTTTGATAATCATGAATAACCCCGTCCCATTTTTCATTTTCTAATACATTTCCATTCAATCTACCTTCGTTTAGATTATCACTATGATATGGGAGTTTCGGTTGTTTCCATCCAAATTTTACGTCTGTTCTTCTTTCACAATACATACACATATTTATTCCTCCATTCTTCTAAAGAAACTCTTGTTTACTTGCCTATTAAATAACAAATCTAATAATTCCGTTTCCATTAGGTAAATTCATAAATTCACCTATACCACCATGATATAATTTCCGTGCTTCTGTTCTTGTATAACCACATCCATCACACCAATCTGAACAAAAATCTTCCCAACCTGAATACCATGCACATATTTCTGCTCTGATATTGTATCTATTTGCATGGGATTCTATCTTCTGTTTGATTTTATTAGTAAGTTTTATATACTGACTTAAATATTCTTCACTTTTCTTGTCCATAAAATCACTCCAATCTTAAAATGAAATTGCTATTTCTTATGTTTTAAGGTTCTTCGTCATTTGCGTTTAACCAGTCCATATATAATGCGGTTGCATCATATTCATCCTCTGTTAAATAACTGTAACTTTCCAAAAATTCTTCTTTTGTAAGGATTTTAAAATCTGCCATTTTAGGAATATCTGTTATAAATGTCTTGTTCATATCAAAATCAATGTCAAAACTAGCTCGACATTCAGAATGATATGTATAAAATCCTTCGAGGTTATTTTCATCATGTTTTAATCTATACAAATCAAATTCTTTTCCGCAATTAGGACACTTTATTTTCATTTCCATCACTCCTTTATCATCATGTTTCTAAAGTATGCAAATGCCATTATCATCGCTTTATATTTCCGTGGATGTTTCATAATATCCTCAATTTCTTTCTCAAGACCTGCTGTATCTATATCTAATTCACTTTTTGTGAGAAAGAATCCGTTTAATCCACGAATTTCCTCATTGCTATAAGTTTCCATAATTTCTCTTCTTATCATTTTGGCTGTGTCTGTCGCAGCTTGCTCTAATAATTTTTGATCTACCATATCAATCACTCCAATCTTCTAACAACTCATACACTTCATCCTTATTCTCATACATGTACTGATTAAACGCTTTATAATCTCCATCTTTATCAGGAAATTCTTCAGTAAATCTTTCCCACATTGCATCTGACACTATATTTTCATTGAATAATTTTCCATTGTATTCAAGTTCTGCATCTGCCCATTCTCCGTGTGAAATATATCCAATATCTTCAATTCCGCAATAGTTTGGATATTCTTTCATCGGGAAGCTTGCTACACCATTTTTTACCACAAAATCTCTTTCTATTGTGCTTGTCATTCTCTCACCTCTTCAATTTAGATAAATACAAAAACATTACTATTACTATTCCTTTCCATTTTATGTTATAATACTAATATAGGAGTTGAGGACTTACACGGCTGCTGTCACAGCCGATGCCTCTTGTGTTAGTAGTTTTCTTCTATGTATTCCCATGCTTCTTCCTCAGTTGGAAAAGCATTTGGACAACCTGGTACATAAAAGTCGTCATACATTTTGTAAGGTTTAATCACTCTAACACCTCCTCATATGTATTTATAGAAAAAGCAGAGATAATTAAATCTCTGCTTTAACTATCATTATTAAGTTATTCTCCATTGTCTCTTAACTAACCGCCATCATAGCTGATAATATATTTGAACATTTCAATCACTCTCCTTTACAATTTTTCAAATAATCAGCTTTCTCTTTTCTATATTCTGCTTCAATTCTATCCAATCTTTTCTGTTCTTCATCACACTCTTCTTGTGATTCAAATACATCATAGTAATGTGTATCTCCATCCCAACGACATCGCACAATTTTATCTTTCTCTTCGTCTGTTAAGTGATAAACTCTGTACATTCTAATCACTCTCCTTTATACTTCGTTTCCGTCTTTATCTGTTATAAAAGCGACTTCTGATAAATAAATACTTTCAAAAGCTTGATTTTCATATTCGCCAGTTCCATTCTTTGCTATTTCTTTCGCTTCCTCTAAAGAACTCGCTTCGATTGTTTGATCAACTTGTGCTGTATAAGTTACTGTATATTTTTCCTTAATTCCTATAAACTTTTTATATCTATTATAGTTAGGTGTGTACTCAAATGACTCAGGTGTAATTTCTTGAATAATATTACTTCCCTTCTGTCCATATTCTTCTGATACAACATAAATATTCTTAGTTTCTGTGTCAAAGAAACTCTGACTTTCCGCAAAGTCCTCAAACATTACAAACCTTTTATCCTGAAACCAATTCTGATTTAACATATCCAATCACTCCTTTAAACAATCCTTGTCAACAACTGCAAACAATTTAATTTCCTCACCGACTTCGCTTTCATCAAGATCCAGATTATCAAGCAACTCTGCAAATGACTCATCGTTGAAATTTTCCTTATATAAATACACGTCATGTACTGTTGGAGTACACCATAAATGTAATCGAATGAACTCAATCAACTCAATCCACTCACACTCATTGCATATCCGTCTTGCACACCTTACTAATGACTGAACAAAATCCTGTGTCATAAGTCCATTACCTTCGAGCTTCTCAATCTGCTCGTCAGTAATCTCCTTTACGTTACTCATTCCTTTATCCATGATATAGGAAACAACCGCATTTCCCATTCGTGAATCGAACTCTTCCTCAATAATCTTTCCTATTTTTGTTTCGTAGTATGTCATATTACGCTACCTCCTAATAATCTTCATCAATACATTCATCAATTTCGCTGTAATATTCACCATCATATCCCTTTTCCATTAATTTCTCCCAACAATCATTACATACTAATCTAAAAGTGATTCCATGACAGTCTCTTGTGAAATTCATATCATTTCTTTCTACTTCCTTATTACATACTGGACAAATTCTAATATCTTTTTCTTCCATTTTTTATTGTCTCCTTTTTCCAAGTAAACAGTTCTTTCCTTTGGAATTAAAAAAGCAGATAACATTATCTGCTATCTGCTTAATTATTCTCTCTATTAAATTGTATTCATTAGTTAATTGGTATCTTCCTTATAGAACGGACAATTATCTTCTTCGTTTGTATAATATTTATCAGTTTCATCCTCTGTCATATTGTCATACTGATCACATTCAGAAGTACCTGTTGAATTATCATACCAAAAATGTTTACAGCTATTACAATCTTTCATTATGTAACCTCCGTTCCAATTCCTCAATAACTTCTTTGAGTGAACTATATTCTCCATCACTTCCTTTAGATTGTACCATATTATCTGTTGTCAGTAAATTATCTTCAATAGCATAATTAAGAAATCTTCCATTAAGTAATACCTTACAAGGTTTCAACACATGTACATATCCTTTAGAATTTATAAACCAATACAAATTATACTGTTTATTTTTGTATATCTGATTTACATAATAACTTGTTACACTTCCTTTTATTCTTTCCAGAGTTAATAACGCTGCACCTTTATATGGACATAACATACTAAGCCACCTCTTCCATACTGTCATACAATGTTTCGCTTACTCCATAATTAAGTGCAACATTCTTAACAAGTTCATCACCCCATTTGTCACTAAAATATCCCCAACATGAATCTTTCTCTTCCCAGTCATCATTGTCTGTATCATATTCTTCTGTGATAATTCCATACACTTCGTCTTGAAGATACATATTGTACAATTCAATCTCTCCTTTAAGATTTTCTATTGCAGCTTCTCTCCAATTTTCTTCTGTTACATCAACAAGATTTCCATTTTTGTCTTTGTATCTTGCACCCCAATTGATAAGTGTTTCTTTTACATTTTCTTTTGTTGTATAAATCCAACCTGCTTGACCAGAATCCCATCTATCACCAAATTCAGATACGCTTATTGAAGTTCCACTATGTTCGAATACAAATACTGGAAGAATCACCACATCTGATTCTTTTAACATTTTCATTGCTTCTTCGTACATTCCTGCACTTGCATAGAAAATATCTCCATCGAGCAATCCTTCTCTTAATTCTCCGTTAATATAATCCTCGCACTGTTCTTTTGTTCCTTTATACTGAAACCATCCAATGTCATTTGTTACTTTGTATTCTTTTGAAAGTCGTAAATTTTTTTCAAATTCATCTTCTCGATTTCTCTTGTATGCATTAGCCATGTTTATGTATCTGGCTGCATCATCTGACAGTTCAAGATCTTTTGCTTTTTCAGCCATAGCATTATATTTAAAGACTGTACTTCTAATATCTTTTTCATATTCTGCCTTATTTGGTTTCTCTACAGCAGGTGATTCAACCGAAACAATTCCCATACGCTTATTAACAAGTGATTCAATCTGTTCTTCTGTTAGATGTTCCATGCAAAGTTCTTTAAAGAAATCCTCTGCATCATCCCATTTGTTCTGTTTGTCTCCAAGATAACCCCAATTATTTCCCCAACATACGATTTTGCCTATATTACAATCAAAATCTACTCGTGGATTGAGTGGATCATTATCCTGTTCAATATGTAATCTCATCAATTTTCCATTTTCTTTGTAATATTTATATTCGCTACTCATATCAATCAACCTCTCTTTCTAAGCTATCTTTTCCCATTCAATGTGTGAATCTTTTCTATGTACATTCCTTGATACAACAAGGATTTCTCCCTTGTAGTATCTAAACATAGTGTCTTCTAAATGTGGTCTTGCTAGAATCTTCTGCCTAATGTTTTCAATTTCTCTTCCACCATGTTCAGCTTCATATTTTTCCAATGCCCATTCTAAATCCTCATAAAAATCTAATAATGCACATTCAACCGCTTTTCTGTGTCTGATTTCCTTAATCTCATTCATTCGCTTTTCAGCAGTCTCATAAGTCTCGAACACTTCATTTGGATATGCATCATTATGACTTCCATAACACTGTGTCCACGCAGGATATTTTTTCACAAGTCTATATGTATTGTGATCAAACTCTGTTTCAATAATCGGTTCTACATTTTCCATTTTTACAAGATAACCATTATCAAATAACCACTGAATATCTGAAGGATTTTTGATGTATCTGCCTTTCATTGCAGCGTTGATTTTCTCTTTCTTTTCCAGATCCTCTGTGACTGTATATAAATCTGTGCTATAAGTCCATCCTTTAGGAACTTTCTTAAATTCCGTTTCTGACTGGAAATCATCAAATGGAACTCCGTTTATTAATCTGATTTCTGGTGCTTTCAACCGTGATACTTTGTGAGTACACGTTGTTTTATACTCATATATTCCATATGATACATACATTCCAAACTGACTATCTTCAATGTAATAGCAAACCTGATTCTGTTTCATTTTGCTTACCTCCTACAATAATTCGTTTATATGTTTCTTTAACCATGCATATGCCTTTACCATTGAATCAAATGGTTCAATTCCAATCCACATCAGAACACCATCTCCTACAACTGCTGTTGTCTTTAAACAATACTCTTCTTTATTGATTTCCCATTTTCCATCATGTCGCTTTTCTACGACATATTTACCTATTCGTGGGGTAATTTTCCCAAAACAATTCCGTGTAATCATCTTTATATTCTCCTTTCTCTAAACTTTTCAATTCATCATTAGAATATTTCGCCCATTTTCCTGTATGAACATCATTCATTCTTTCTTCAAAGGTTCTCTCTTTCATTCCATACATTTCTGTTGCAACCTTGTACATGTCATAAACAAGATCCTTTTCTGTATCAATAATCATAAAATCTTTAGGATTTTTCAAATTATCCAATACATACTGCATGAAATCTCTGAATGTAATTAGTCTGTTTGTTGTACACCATACAAGAATTTTATTTTTATCTTTGGTGTCTCTTGTTACAAATTTCATTAACTGCATCTCGCTTTCTTCCTTCCGTTACAAAAGGCAGACACAATTATTTGCGTCTGCCTTAATTTATTCTCTATATTAGTCTGCTTTCTCTTCCTTTGGTGTAATTAAGCTCATAAGATTGTCTCTAATATAACCACAGAAAGCATCAATACTTCCATTTCCAATAGTCCAACAACTATCTTCGTCATAATTCCAATGAATAATTACTTCATGTCCTGCCGTGATATTAGGTAAGTCAACATCTGACTTGGTTGCATATGAACTCTTTGAAAGAGCTTTAAGATATACATATCTTCTGATATTCTCAATATCTCTTTCTGTTTCTGCATTGAAAATCTCTACCAGATATTCATCGGAACATTCATCATAAATATCATATTCGGAAGCTCCATTTTTCTTATTATCAAGTCTCTTTAACTCTTTACTAATTGCAAACAGTGCTGATTCTTCATATTTTTTACATTCTTCTTCGTTACTAAATACAGTTCCATCCTCTGCAATGTACTCTGTTCTTACAAGTTTCTCAATTGTTTCTGTTTTTCTAATTTCGTTTACCTTCATAATATTTACCTAACCTTTCTTATTTTATATGTTCTTCAAATTTCTTTCTAACAAGTATCCAAAATCCTTTATCTGTCAATGGCATTTTAGATACATCACATACCTTTCCACCGTCAAGATAATTTGGATTCCCATTTGGCTTGTATACATCATAATCAATGCACCAATTTCCATCATAATCTCTTAATGTAACATCTACGCTATATTCATCTGTATTGTATTGACCGATACTATCATTCATTAAGTCATATTGTTTTGACTTTAACTTTTTTCGTAACTTTGCATAATCTTCATAGCATTTTATTATTTTCACTTCAATCACGCTCCTTTGGAAATTACAATTTCATTTACTTTTTATTCCACTCCATTCCAATTGATTGTTTCCATTTAACCAATCTTCTATATACTCCAATGGAGCTGCAACAATTCTTTCAATGAAATCCTCTGCTTTAATTTGATAAAACCCACACATAGTATTCCACTTCAAAGCTTCATCTGCGTATTCTCTTAGCCACTGGAATTTAGTATGTTTTGAAAAATGATTTATTTTCTCGTTAAATATCTGTTCCTGTGTCATAGTATCGCTCCTTTACAATAGTGTAATAACTGCATTTCTGTACATTACTCTTCCGTACATTTCAACTTCTTTTCTGTATACAATTCCCTTTATCTTATCTGAATGATAATCTTTGATAAAGTCAAGAAATTCTTGTGTTGGCTGTTTATCCATATCTAATTCAAATACATCACCAAGATAACCTCTATCTCCAACTACAACTCTTTGAAATCCTCTTGAGTATCCACATTCGTTACCAAAGAATCGTACAAGAATATCATTTAACTCAAGATACCACTTAACTCCTTCACGGATGTTTCCGTTTTCGTCTCTCATCATTGTATTTTTAGGTGTTTCTTTATTCTGCATAGCACTCAACCTTCCTTTCAATTCTAAACCTCGTATTTTCTGGATACGCTTCGTAAATCCTTCTACACCAATCTTCATCCTTAATACATTCGCTTAAATACTTGTTATCAGGTGTGAAATAATATGCCTTGTGTCCTTCTTCTGGTGAATCATCTGTTGCATCTTTCCATTTTGTGATAATCACCATTTTATATTTTTTTGTTTCCGTCATATGAAGTACCAGCTAAATGAGCTGTGTATAATTTGCATTTACTCATAGATTAATCGACCTCCTCTTTTCCGTCTATCTTTCTTATTTTCACTTCAATCTGTTCCTTTAAACTTTTAATACTATCAGTTGCCTCTTTTACAGAGCAAAATTTATTTTGCATGACCTTTGTTTCAAACTTTTCTATATCCCTCACCATCCATACAAAACGATAATCAAGTATGTTCTCAATATTTTTATAATCTTCGATAGTTTTTGCTTCGCTTAACTTAATAAGAAGCTTTTCTTTTAATGTCTGAAACATTTCCTTAATCTCTTTTAGATCTGCTTCATAACTAACAGCGTCAACCTCTTTTTTTCTCTTATCATCCTTGTATTTACGCAGACGATAGTGTAATGCTTCTCTTGTCTCTGTTAAGTTACATCCACTTTTATCAAATATTTCATTATTGCTATGACTATAACGGTAAGGATAAATAGAAGTTCTTTTCACTTCTCTTTTATATTCATTACTCTGCTGAATAATAAATACTCCAAGTTTTCCACTTTTTCTATCTGCTTCAAAATCATATTTTGCACAATAATCGCCAATCGAATATGAATATGCTCGTTCTACATCTACATTGAACTTACCTTTGTTTAATTCAACACAATTAACATCTGTGCCCTTACAAACAAGCAACATTCCACTACTGCTTCCTGTTATCTTTTCAATACTCTTAGCCGTGAACTTTCCAAGTAACCCAGTTACCTTGAATGGTTTCTGAAAATCATAACCATAATAGCAAGCAAGATATTTTAATGCCTTTTTTCTACACTGTAACAACTCTTTTAAAGCATTAGGAAAAACAATATTAAGCTCGTCCATTCTTTCTTTATTGCCACTATGTAATAAATTCTCTTTCATTGCCCTAGTCAATAGAGTCCCCTTGGCAATTTGCCATCTTTCATCAAAAAGTTTTATTACTTCCTTATTGTGAAAATCAAGTACACAAGTAGTATCTGCATAAGTATTTGTCCAACAGTTATTTACATAATACCTGCCATTATCTTCAAATCTAACTCCGTTATTGCTATCAAGAACAAAGTTTCCAAAGTACACATTGTTTTTCTCTACACTATACTTCAAATAAATTCCATTTATATTTGTAATATGATTATAGTAATTTTTATTTTTATGAAGACAAGCTATTTTGTAATATCCAAGCACCTTTGCCTGTAATCCAGGAACTAACAAATCCAGATTATTATTAAGTGTACTATCACATTCACTTACAGTGTGATTATAACGATTTTTAATAGACATATGGCTTCCGTTTTTTGCTATCTGAATATTAAGAATAGATGTACCATACTCATCTTCCCTTTTTGGTGTTTTACTTCTCTGTATTTTGTCAATATCTTTCTTAATTGCAACCAACATATGATACTGACTCATACGACCAGAAAGATTATTATAAGTGCAAATTACTTCTCCTGTTGCATAATACTTTTTACATTCTGCTATTTTCTCTTCGTCATCAAAAATTACTGTGTCATATCCAGCCTTCTTAAAATCTTCAATGATTTCTTCCTGCGTAGTTTCCCTTATTGTTCCAAAAGTATCATTTGCACTTATTTCAGAACAAATAGACTTTATCTGAAACTCATCTAATTCAGAGAATACATTCCTTGCGTTCTGTGGAGTTACTAATGCATGTCTTAATTTATCTTGGTCAACTGCAATATTTTTAATATAAGAATAAGCATAATCGCCTACAAATTTTTTCAAGCTGCTCATATTCATCACACCCTTCTAATTTCTTTCAACATGTTCTCTCTACACATCATCAAATTCTCTCTCATTTCCTCAGTTCTTAGCTCCATAAGCTTAATGATTTCTTTATTGATATGTGCTTCCGTTACATCGTGACCACAATTTGCAATCACTAAATCCATTATTTCTCTATAAGTGAATCCATTAAATAATGTGTCATTTTCATGTATTGGTGAGTTATAAGTAAACTCTTTTCCATTCCGTAAATCCGTTTCAGGATCATATAACCATTTGCTCATATTAAACCTCCTCTACAATTCCGTTTTCTGCGTTACTCCAATGGTACTTCTTTCCATTCTCCACATTCTCAAAGATTACTGAACATGAAAATGTTTCAAACGGTGTAAATACTTCACCATCACAAGTTGTCGGTGATTTTTCTGTATTCCAATCAATACCAAGCTTTCCATTTACTTTTTTCACTGTAAATACAGTTTCATAGTTCCGTGTCTTAATCTCTCTGTTACATGTGTCGTACATATGTACTTTTACTTTGTCATTTACCTTTAACATAATTTGTTTCCTCGCTTTCTTGTAATAAAATAGGCAGCTAGTAGATTATTCTCCTAACTGCCTTTGCGTTTACTATAAATTTATTGCTTTTCCATTCTCGTCATATTCAATCGGTGCAATATGAACTGCATACCCGATTTCTTTTTCTTTGTCGTAAATCTCCATTGTGCCACCTGCACAAAATTCAAATGAGAACCGCTTGTCATCCGATTCAATCAGCTTAATTAAGTGATCCGTGAGTTCATTTAAGTTCCGTGATCTTTCTTTTGACTTTTCAATACTTGTCATTTTGCTTCACTCCTTTTCATAAATTTCTAACTTATGTAACAAATCAAACATTGCTACATATCTACCATGATTCCGTTCTTTGAGTTTATCATTGTCGTTCTGCATTGCATCATCATAATCTTTATTTACTTTTCCAAATTCCTCTGCAATAATTTCAAGAATTTCATCCTTTGTCTTACTACATGTATATTTTGCCATTTCTCTTCACTCCTTATCTAATTTCTTCAAAAGGTTTTGTATTTTTGATTCGTTCATCATAAAACAATGTATATCCGTTATAATAAAATCTTTCTCTTTCATCTGGCTTTGTCCATATAATTGTTTCCTGTTTTAAACCATCATAAGGAGAAGTTTTAATATCTGCCATTACTGTTCCATTTGAACTTTCATAAATCCGTACTGCTATTGCATAAGGTTTATTTTCCATTGATTTTTACCTCCAACCATACCAAGAAATCTTAGTTTCATTTACATTTTTATTGAATATAACCAATCTTCAAAATCCTCATAATCCATAAGCTTTCCATCCACTTCAACATAGTTTTCCTGTTCCGATTCTCTTACTACAGAAAATCCATCATAGTTTCCATACACCCTTACACATTTGTTGTCAGCTTTTTCAAATTTTATATTCCACGAAATCAGTCTTCCTAAAATATACGCCATAATTTATTTCCTCCAATCTTCTAAAGAAATGCGAATTTAGTGCCAACTTTCGCAAGTAGAATTTCTGTCAACTAATCCTTCTACTTCTGTACAATATCCTTCATAAGTTGTACATGGATTATACGCACTGCATCCGTCACAACGCTTACACTTTCGCTTTGAACTGCTTACAATATGATACATATTCGGTTCTACATATTTCTCTTTAATGTCTTCCCATTGTTTTTGAGTTACTTTTAAATAAGCGTTTACAATCATTTTCTCTTACCTCCATTCCAAGGAAACACGCATTTATTACGACATTTTCTCAATCTTTTTCCAATCAATCTGTGCAAACATTTGATGGCTAAACTCTTTAAGTTCATCTGCCTTTTCACACTGTTCACAGTAATCATCCACATCATTAAAGTAGTCATCTTCTGTTTCCATATACCAATCTTCCCAGTCCTGAGAATCCTCATCCCATCTCTGAACTCCACCGCAATTACAATAATCAGGCTTAATTCTATTCTGTCTTTGATATGCATCATATGCTGCTAACATATCCATTACTTTTTTGCCTTCTTCAACTGTTTTTACAGGAACATAAAATGCTCCCTCCGTTGCACCTGCTTGTGGAATCCACCATACTCTTAATTTATCCATTCTTTTTTACCTACCTTTCACTATGAAATATCCATTTGTTAGCCTAATTTTGTTTCAATATAATCAAATGGTTTCTTCTTATATTTTCTCTTCCATTCTCTAATGCGCTCTTTTATAATATCTACACAATCCTCAATAATGTAACCTTCACCTTCCACAAGATAGCCTTTATCTATTTTTTCATAATAAATAATTCCTTTATCCCATCCGTTCAATGGTTCAATTATCATTACAAAATTTCCTTTTGGATTATTCTCGCTTTTGTAACAATCATCCCAATCCATTTCTGAAACAAATAATCCTGATTTATTCAGTTTATTTACTTGTATAATACCTTTCATATTATCTACTTCCTCTCCAATGATATGTTACTTTGCTTACTCTTCTTTGTCATTCATTGCATCTGCAAATCCGTCATCGTAACCCTTGTTATACATAGGGTTCTCAAATTTCGTGTTTGCAATAGGTGAATCTTCTTCAATACCAAACCATTCTTTCTCTTCCTCTGACATCTCACAACACTCATCAAAGTATTCCATTGCACTTTCTCTATCGTCAGAGATTAAACCATCCTTGAAAAGCGTTGCCAATTCTTCTAATCTACAACGTGGAATATAATCTGCATTTACCTTTCCCATAAAACAATCATAAGCCGCTTGAAGATATAACATCTTCTTAGGATTATTCTGAAAATAAGTAAAATACATTCCATGCGCCCACTGCTGACCTTCTGGCTGCGTTGGATCGTAACCACTAACAACTGCATACTGTGTATCACTTTCGCTTTGTAATAAAGCATAGTCTCCATTCCGTAATAACTCTATCCACTTCATTCTTTTTACCTCCTACTGCTAATTTTTGACAATAACTCTCTGCCACCCTTTAGCGAATGCCTTTTGCATTCACCAAGCCATAGCATTCTATTTAACGACTTAGGAAGACTTATTACATCTCCCTTTTCGTTCTCATATATGTAATGAGAACCATTCTTCCGCTTAACACAATATCCATTCATCTCCATTACTGGATTGACGACACGGATATCACTATGCCACCTTTTGCTCATTTACCTTTTCTCCTTTTCTTATATTTGACCGTATAGCCGTTATCTCAGCTATTATGCGTTATTTATGCATATATCATAACTATGCACCTCCCTTGCATACCGTTTAGTGACTAATTTATAGGCTCATTCAAGCCTAACTCTTTGCGAATTTCGCTTGTCCAGTAGCGAACATCCTCCAAATCTTCTCCGTTCTCTATGTCAGCATCGAGATTAGTGAGCAAATAGTTGATTGTATCATTTGCTTTTCCCTTCTTCTTACTTGACTGGAACTCGCATAAATAATTATACGCATTCTCAGCTATCTCGATTGGTGCGAAACCACCCTTCCAATTCATATTTGCATAGTCTGCTATGCAATAAAAGTCTCTAAAATCTAACATATTAATCAACCTCCCTTCTGCCTGTAATAGTCAAAGTAAAATTCTGCCTTACTACTACAGTTATTTTTGTGTAACCTTTTCTTTTCAATGAACGTATTGCCTTCCGCTCGTTGTACATTGGAACGTTGAATAGTGTGTAATTCATGCTGCATCCTCCTTTAATAAGACATATTCAAGATAATCAGTTTCCGTTGCGAATAACTGATATCTGCTTTCGCTTTTTAACCATCCCATATAACCGTTGGGTACGGTGTATCCTTTAATCATTGTTTGCCTCCTATAACAATGCGGATAAGATTTCCGCAAAGCTCTTGTGATTTTTGTTTTTCCTTTTATTTCTCTTTGCATAAAGCTCCTCTGCATAACGCATATTCTCATATGCGATCTCTGCTTCAGGGCGAGCATCTATGATTTCTGCTCCGTTATATGCACGAAATATAATTGCTTTCTGCATTTTATTTATTCTCCTTTCTGTTTTGCACAAAATCAAATCTTTCAACTACATCGTCTGTGTAATTTGTATCTGGATTGTAAATCAGATATGTTATGACCGTATCTCCTTTTGTACAGTCAACATCTGCATATGAAATATAACTTCCATCCTCAAGGCTTCCGTTTTTCTCATCGTCTGTGACTGCTCCCACACATTTTTCTATGATTAATTTGCCTTGTCTATTGGCAAGGATGTCTTCTGTAAGTTCAGAAGAATCATAGACTTGGCAGATATTATCTGTTTCCGTTTCGCTTGGGGTTACATTGATTGTTGGCTCAAAATCGTAACTATCGGTTGATGTGTTGATAGTTAATTTATTTTCGCTTGTGTAATAATCAATTGACTGAATATCAGCGAGTGACATGTATTGTTTTGCGTTTGGCTCAACTATTTTCTGTGTAGACATTGTTTTGCCTATTAAAAAAGCACTCATTACGAGTGCTGATGTTGTGATAAGATATAATATTTTGCGTTTCATGGTTTGCTTACCTCCTTAATTTTGGGTATAAAAATAGCACCCTTTGCGTTTTACGTTTGGGTGCTTTGGTGTGCTATATTTCTTCTGGATAGAACGTTTCTACAACAGAATCCGTTTCGCTGTCATAGATTTCTACTTGCTCTTTTGCGTTGAGCGTTGCGGTCTGAGCATGAAATCTTGCATCTTTTAATGAGGCAATTTCCATTGCATCATGACCGTCTATAATTATGGAATATCTTAATTTGTCCATAGTTGTATTCTCCCTTTTTACATTGTTTTTAGTTTGGCTTGAAGTTCTGCTATTTGAGACTGGACTTTCTGTTTTGCCTGTTGTTTTTCTATATAATTGCTATCAGGAATAAATTCCATAATTTGATCAGGCATACATTGAAAATAATCGCAAATTTTGCATATTGTTTCTGTTGTAACAGATTCTCCATGCAATAATTTTTGCATAGTTGCTCCACTAATACTTGCATTATCTCTAAAATCTTTTTGTTTTATACCTTCACTTTTTAATTTGTCAAATAGTCTATTGTATTCTATTTTCATTTTTTTATATGCCTCCAATGTTATTCACCTCCTATTTTAGCATATAATTTTGCTTTTGTAAAAGGGCAAAGTTTGTCCCTTGCCCTTGGCAGACTACTCTTTTACATTGAAATTTTGTAGAGTATACTTTTCCAATGTGCAACACATATAACAGAAAATAGCGTTTTGATACAGTTCGTCATCTTCTGCAATACGTTTCCAGTTTGCACGAGTATCATCTGCATTTGCCTTTAGTCCTCCACCATATTCCTGCCATATAGTATAACGTGAGCCTACGTTCATTTCAGACAGCATTTTATCCATCTGACGTAAAGACTCTATTCTACGGTTTACAGACCATTCATTGATTTTTAGCATGGTAATCCTCCTATTTTGCCTTTATAATTTTACCATACTATCGAACCTCCATCCTAGTGCTAGTATGCACTATAAAAGGCAGACTTTTAGTGTATTCTGCCTTTCGGTACTGCATACTAATCTCTAATATTTGACGCAACAACTGAAGCATTTCCCTTGCCATACCAGTGCGCAGTTTCCGTTACTTCATTCCAACGCAAAGGATTATTGATCTGATATGTGTTAATTCGTGAACCTGTTCCCTTTTTATGCAAAGCATAACTTTTCATCATATTTTGGCAATCATCAAAGGACAGATTTTCCCTTTGAATTTTAGGAATATAACTCAACTTTTCGCAGACAGATTTTACCCACTTATAGCATGGATGGTCTGCATTTACTAGGCACAAAGTCCAATGTGTTCCATTGAAAATATTCACAGGTAACTTTCCGTTAGTGAGCCTGTAGTCATTGCATACCCAAAATATACGTTTACCTTGCTTATCCGTGAAACGTCCATAGATTGAGCCTGGATAGATTGCAAAATTATCTGGAAATTGCGTAACACTTCCCTTACAAAGTCGAATGTAAAATTTTGGTTCGTGTTTGATTTTTGACATGATTATATCCTCCTGCTTAATAATTTGCAATCCTGTTTCTTGCGCTTTGAATTTGCATATTTATGGATAAAGTGCCTTTTGTTAGCCATTCAATCCACAATGACTTGATTTCTTCACAATCAATTTCAGTTGTATTGTATAGTCTGAAAATAAAATTCAGAATATTTTCATCAGTTTCTGCATATGTATTTTTACCTCTAAAGTCACGGTATATTTCGCGACAAATTCTATACATATCTAATGTATTCATTTTTTTCCTCCTAATTTCAGACAGACTTTTAGCCTGAATTTTTCACTTTAAAAGTTAAAGGATGAGCAGGGAGTCGAACCCTGCACACCTACTACTTGAGCAGTATCATCCTATTTTGTTTCGCTTTTCTCTGTGGTTTCCGGTTTAATAACCTCATGTTTTGACGCATTATCTAATACTACAGCACAAAGAGTTGTAAAAGCTGTAATCTGCACTTTTTTATTGCCTGACTTATCTGTATAGTTAAAATCGGAGAATTTTATAATTTCTACTCCATCCTTCTTAGACTTAGACTGTTCACATTTAGCAGAACCGCCAAAAGTTGCAAGGAAGTTGCGCAAATCCTTATCTGTAAAATCGGATTTTTTAGTTTTGATACCATAAAAATGGTCGCCTTCAGAACCGATTAACTTGTTGAATACAGGGCGTAAAGCGTCCTTTAAATCCTTCATAGAACCTTTATTGTAGTAAGCTTGTACAGCCTTAGAAATATCAACACCGCCTTTTTCAGTATCGAAAATATCATCGTCAAGCTGTACAGGTTTATAGATAGTATGAGCCATCAAAGTAATATGTACACGGTCAGTTGGACAAAGTGCAGTCACGTTATCAATCGGTAAAAGTGTAGCAATTTCTTCTTTTAAAGCAATAATTTCTTCACGGTCTTTGATGAATTGACCTGCATCGTTGCCTAAAACCTGATTAATAATATTAGCGTCACAAGTCATAACGTCAATATCAGCGTGTGCATCCTCTAATGCTTTTTTACCATCCTTGAATGATTTTTTATCCTGCATCCGTGATAATTCTGTGTTACGAACTAAAGTTCTAACGTGTCCTGCAAAGTCAAAATTTGTGTCCTTTAAAGAATTAGTTTTTGAGTGGAATTTTTCAGATTTTAACATAATGTCTCCTTCTCTCATTTAACGCATGAGTGCAATATATTTTTATTTTTGGTAAAAGTCGCAAGCGGATTTGAACCGCTTCTCAAATGTGCTTAATTCACAACCACTAAAAAAAGCGTAGACTGAGCCTGCTCAATGCGACTGGATAATTCAACATTTTTCATGTTTACTTGGTGGCTTATTATTGTAATGTGCGGATGTGCTTATTGTAATAATTTACAATTACACTGTATAGCTTGCGTGTCCTGCTATGTTTATGTCATACTGCCATACTTTTAACGCTTGACATATAAAGCGGTACTATATTATTTAATCTTATTAGGTTGATACAACCTTTTTAAATGTGGTATAATAAACCTGCTATGTAATTTAATGTTTTTACCACAAACAAGTGATACACTTGTAAAGATTATTTAATACGTTTATGAGTTGCTATCCGACTGCTACACAACACAGCAATGGTAATTAATAGCCACTTGACTATTAATGAGGTTTCTATCGTTCCTACTATTCACGTGCCTGCTATAGTGTGGCTTGACTGACTTGTTTCTTTAAGGTATCAAGTTAACCTCTTGATAACTGCTATCAAGTGCCTATGTACGTTGCTATATATGATAGTTTTTTTAATCCGTTTCGGGATGGCTGTACAAGTAGCCGTGAGGTTTTACATCATTCTTGGATGGTTCTATCACAACAAATGAGTTGTGTGAGGTTCGGTGTCCTCTTTACAGATGTACTAACAATGGGAACTGTTTTATGTCCTATCCCTTAGGACACTTGTATAATAATCCTTTTTTCAGAGTTTTTCAAGTCTTTTTTATGAGATTTTATCAATTTGTTAAAATTGTATAGTTTTAGTATAGTTTTGGTGTGGGTTATTGTAAATTATTCACAATTTGTGGATAACTATGTGGATAAGTTTTATTTGATTATTGATAACTTATAAAAATGTGGATAACTAACGATAATATAACTATATCAGTTATAACACAAACACATGTTCGAGTATGTTCTATTCAGTGCCTAGCAATGATTTTATCAAACATATGTTTTATTTCAAAACAGTGGTTAATATATATCTATTATCCATTGTTTTATCGAACTAGTGTTCGGTAGGGGGTGGCAAAAACTAAAATCGAACATGTGTTCTTCTATATTTCCAATAGCTGATTATTCTACATACTCACTTAATTTTAAAACTCTCAAAATCCCAACAAAATCAAGCAAAATCCCAATTTTCCCATCTCAAACCACTTATCGCGCCCATATCGTCAAAACCCACTAAAATCAAGCATTTTCCCAGCTTCACAACCCAAAAATCAAACCTTCATCTCACCAAAAATTCATCCATAAATCCAAAATCTTCCTTATTTATAGGTACTTTTACCGATAACGTTTTTCACCTCAAAATCGCCCAAATCATCTCTCACCACACTCCTCACATAGGGGGGGTACTCAAAAAACTACACACAAAATCACTCCAATAAGAGAATAACTATATAACCAATACAAAAATAATTATTCAACTTAAAGGAGAAAACATGAATACATATCTAATACCAACAACAGCAGCTTATTGCTATGAACCTTATGATCATATCTATCTCGTATATGCCAACACTCCACTAGAAGCATATAGAAAAGCACAAACAGAATTACAAGGCAAATACATACCACAAAAATTACAAAAATATGAATCATACCCATTTGAATCATATAAGCCAAATGACACTGCTACTTTCCCATTTCCAGAATCTCAAAAATATGATATACTTACAGAAGCGTTTAAGAATACAAAAGGAGCTGAGCATATGGGACATTTTAATGTAAATTGGAATGAATATACTGAACTTTTATCTAAAAAAGCAGATAAAGAAATTTGGTCAAATCCAACTTATCCTAATAATGGTATATTAACTAATTATCT